>JABAOF010022247.1_pt1 | contig 28495 bp, 23 predicted proteins | sample 7062171 | NCBI WGS metagenome assembly JABAOF01 (sample SAMN14538628, study PRJNA623070) | marine sediment metagenome | biome: marine biome [ENVO:00000428]; feature: marine pelagic biome [ENVO:01000023]; material: deep marine sediment [ENVO:00002113] | place: India: Gulf of Khambhat ...
AGGTGACAATTGAAATGTGGCGTAACAAATGTTTTAGAGTTGTGCAGAAAGAAGAGGGAGATAAAATGCACGGCTGCCACTCTTACTAGTGAATGATGCAGAGCCTCTCGCTTTAATCGGCGTTTAATTCAGGCTAGTCGAGTTTTATAGAAGTCGAGCCTCCGTAATAGATTCCATTGAAGAGGAATTTGAATGTTCCATGAGGCTGAGCACGTCGCGTGATTTCTGGCCCGAAGAGGAAAAGCTTCCCCTTACCCATATTCGCTTCAATAACAGTGATTCCTCCATAAAGGTGATGCTTTCCCCAGGCCCAGCCGCTTCTTAAGGGATCTTTGTTGTCAAACCAGGCCACCGGACGCACTCCTTTCAGAGAAGCTTCGGGCAAGAGTTTGAAGACGGGGCTGTTGTTGAAGTTGACGTCCAGTTTCTCGGGAATGCCATAAGCCAGTGGATTAGTGGTGTCCACAAGAATCCGGAGAACAGATCCGGGCACAAAGAGTTTTCCCCTTGGCAGGGGTCTTTCTGTCCCGTCTTCAAGCTTTTCAGTGAGGGCATTGGCGATGGGAAGGCCGGCATGGTAAGCCAGGTTGGTGGAGCTTCCGATAGTCAGCACGGTCCCGCCATCTTTTATGAACTGAAGCAGTTGGGGGATGGTCTTTTCAGCAGTAATCCGGCCTATTCGATTCCGATATTCTGCTGGAATGGTCTTGGGATCAGGGGGAGAGAATGAGCGGAAGCGGCTGGTTCCTCCACTCCTGAAACTGGGTATGGCCCGGCTGACAAAAATAAGCACGTCATATTGATTGTTGAGCTTGCCTGCGTCCAAGGCAGGAGGATAGACGAGCGTAAACGGGAACTCGAATTGCTCGAGGATCCATCTCACCCAGCCGGAATCCATTGATCCGCCGTAACTATCCCACAGCCCGATGCGCAGTGGCCTCAGTTTGAACGCTTCACCGGCGGGTTTTGTCCTGATTCCTTCAAAATTGAGCCCGATTTCCTCTGCGATTTTTTCCAGCCTGGAGGCAGTCGTAGACTTGGCGGCAATGAAGATCGTCCCTTGAGGATAGGTCTTTCCCCCGGCCTGAAAAGCCTGTTTGAGCCAGTAAATGTCCTCTTTATTTTTTAAGAGTCGGTTTATGGCGATAAAAGAATCATTTATCCTGTGATCCAAGATGAATCCGACTGCATTCCTTCCGCCAGTGACTTTGCCGGCTGGCGGCTCAGCCAGATCTTCGATCTTCTCGAAAGGCCCGTCAAAACCATCCAGGATCCGGTCAAACTCCACTCCCATCTGGAAAGCAAGCGTCCAGCCTGCGTTGTCATAGGGAGCGATCGGTGGGCCTCCCGGATAGGGAATATCATCCGGATGATTCTGGGGCTCAAACATAGAGAGTAAATGGGGACGGAAGGCCTGAGCTGTCTTGACGATGTAAGAGCCTTTCGGATATGATTTCTCACCGACTTTAAAGGAACGTGTGGCCTGATGGACGAAAACACCGCTTTTGATGAGAGTGTTCACGAATTTAGTCGCCGTGAGAAAATCCGCCTGGTCTGAGGGAAGGATGTACCCTCTCGGGTCTCTTTTGTCTGGCTCATAGAGCATGTCGTAGTATTTTTTCGGGTAGCCCCGAGAGCGTCCAGAGCCTGTCGGTTTTGCCTTATCTTTCAGGATGGCTTCTTCAACTTCATTGATCCTCTTTGGTTTGAGTGTCCAGTGGTCACGGCTGCCCCTATCGATGGAGTTTTTCCCCATCCTGTAGATATTCATCAAAAAATCCTCACGGTGTTTGGAGGCCAGGTCGAGAATAGCCCGGTTGGCTGTGATCGAGTATTCGATCGATTGGCGGAAATGCCACTTCTGCGGTTGGACCGGAAAAGGGAGGTCATTTCTTGGGAGCAGTCTTTGCGGAAGGAATGGAATCTCCATGGGAGTGGGATTTCCTATGGTTTCTGTGAGGATTCCTATCATGTTATGGAAGTAGACCGTGGTGCGGAGTCCCCCGTTCCACCAGGTGGAATATCTTGCACCTGACCTCATAGTCGCCCCAGGCTTGCCTTCGACGACAAAACGGTTGTGCATGGCCACTCCGACAAGTTCGATTCCCAGCGGCACAAGAGGATCGAAGTAGTAGTTGAACGGGTCACGGAAGGGAGGAGCGAATAACACGCATCCGGAAGGACCGGATTGATGCTGGTTGTAAACAATCTGTGGAAACCATTCTCGGTAGAGCATGCGGCTGACAGCTTCGGTCTCAGGCTGAGTGATCATGTAGAAGTCTCTGTTGTTGTCATGTCCGATGTACTTCTGGTACAGACGGGGAAGTCCGCGTGTTGAGCGCTTGGTGGGGTCTTTTTCCCGCATATACCAGTTGGACACAAGCTCCATCCCATCTGGATTAGGGCAGACAAGAAGCAGGATGACATCATCCAGAATCCTCAAAGTCTCAGGATCGTCGCGGCTTGCCATTTGATAGAGCATCTCGATCAGCTGTTGTGCACCCAATACCTCGGAGCCGTGTAATCCCCCGTCGATCCAGACTACTGCCCGTCCTTCAGCGGCCAATTCAAGAGCCTCTTTTTCGGAAAGTCCTTCGGCGAGAGCCAGACGCCGGGAGATTTCTTTTAAGCGGTCGATTTTCTTCTGATTTTCCGGAGAGGTGATGATGGCCATGTACATCGGATTTCCTTCAGCGCTTATCCCTATTCCTTTAATGGATACGCGGTCTGATTCAAGTGAGATCTTTTTTAGATATTCCGCATACTGTGTATAGTTAGCCAGGTGATAGTCGTCGCCAACATTGAAACCGAAGTGTTCTTTCGGAGTCGTGATTTTGTTTTGTGTAAAGCCCGGCGCAGCGGCCAGCGCCATGATCAGAAAAAGAGAAACAAGAATCTTTTTGTTACGCATTCTTTCCTCCTTTTTCTTTTTTTGGGTGGGAATGGTTTTGATTTTGTTTATTTTTTAATTTTTCCGGCATCTGTGTCGTTCCGGATATCCCTAGTCTCGCTCCATTCGCATCCAAATAAAAGCTTATATCAGAGAAGAATTTTGATGTCAAAACAAATATGGAGCTAGGATCAGACATTTAATCATAAATTCTTTTTTCTGTTGGCTGTTTTTTATTTCATCTTGCGAAAATAGCGAACATCTCCTCATTTTTCGTCATCTTGAAAAAGCTTTTTCCAGTGCTGGCCACAACTTGTTCCGTTGGATGATACCTGCGGCGAAGATGACGATGCCGTCAGCCCCAGCTTTTCTTGCGGTATTGATCGTGCGCAGGAGTTTCTCCTCAGGAAAAAATGCAGGAGGAGGATTGCTGAGAACTTCCCTCAGGGCTTCCACGAACTTTTCATTCTGGATTTTATTTTTTAACCAGGATTTGAATGTATTGTTCAACTGCTTGGCTCTTTTTGGAGAGAATTCTTCCAAGTAAGATATGTTTTTTTCCATCAGTTCATTCATTCTATCTTTGTTCGAATCCGAAATATCCTGTGAGTTGAGAACATTTATGACTTCTTCCCAGGGTTCCCGTTCTTCCCTGTAGATATAATGCCCGGTCACTCCGGCGTAGAGAAGACTCACTCTCTCGCTCCATTTCATCTGGATCCTGATGTAATCCTCCAGATAGGCCAGATAGTCCTCAAAGCTGCCCTGGAAATGACTCCGGTAGTTCATCGGGGCCATGATATCGACCCAGGAAAGGAAATCGGTCCAGCGCTGTCCGATGTGTCTGGCGCTTCTCATGGGATTGATGAAGACAGCTGCCGAGAACTCGATATCCGGCTTGATTTCCCTGGCTTTTTCTGTGGCTTCCCGGACAAACCGGGTGATAGCGTCGCATCGTGTCTCGTAGAAGTAATAGTCCAGGTCATTCCGGTTCACGGATTTCCCGTTCAGCAGGTAGTCTGCCTTCTCCTCCCGGCTCATCCTATCCCAATTCTGTGGCTTTAGAGTCAGGTCATTGTGCCAGTTGGCTTCCTCTCTGGGCAAGACAATTTTTAACGAGATCTGATCCTGTGGCCTGTTTGAGTAGTAAAAGTGATTGTAAGTGAGGTAATGCTCCAGGCAGTAGTCGCAGAAGCAGTAGGAATCCGGCGCCACATCTCCGGGATAGCGAACGTAATCGTGGTGGATGCCATCAACATCGTAGTTTTTCACGATTTCTTCGATCATCGGGATCAACCACTGGTCTGTGTAGCCAGGCCTTCTCACCGGACACATCCAAACAGGGTTGTAGGGCCGGTCCTGACTCAGTTTTTCATCTGAAGTGAAGCCTCCCTGGGGATTGAGCATGGCCCATTCCGGATGCTGTTTAAAGGCCGGGCTGTTTTTTCCCTCTGGATAATCACACAGCCAGGGGTGAATCTTGATCCTGTAAGCATGGGCGGATTTAACCGCGGCGCGCAGCAGGTCAAAATCTTTATAATCGGAGTGGATGGCTTCAGGGAATTTCTGACTGTGCCAGTAAATCACACCCCCGGTTCCTTTGACCAGAGGGAAAACGATGTTGAAACCGCATTTGTCCAACAGCTTGAAGAACTCTTCGACTTCCGCCTCGCTCTTCCCCATGTCTCTGGGATGAATCCAGATGCCTTTTCCCTGTAATGAATCTCCGGCATAGACAGAGCCGAATAGGGCGAATATGGATAGGATAACAAGGATTTTTTTCATCTTGACCTCCTCTATAATGACTTAAACATTTAATTGGGGACAGTCCCCAATTTTCTGTCATTGCGTTTAATTGGGGACAGTCCCCAATTTTCTGTCATTGCGAGTGAAACGTGGCAATCTCATAATTAAAATTTAAGCAACTTCACAAAGATTTAAACACCCCTCTCTTCTTCCAGCGCATGAGAAACAGGCTGCCGCTGGCTAACGAGAGTAAAAGAGATGCAGTGAATAGGGCCCAATGCCGGCCGAAAAATGCGGTCAAGGCACCGATTGAGCTCAAACAGAAGATGATTCCGAGGAAACAGTCGATGATATCTCTCAGGTTTTCTTTTTTGCGATCCCTTTTGTCTTCTCCTTTGATTTCTCGAGCGATTGGGCCCCAGAATCCGGGCGGACGGCATTTTTCGTAGAATTCCTTTAACTTTTCTTTTTTTTCCGGGCGCGTCAGCAAATCCACAACCAGGATAATCGTCCATCCTAGAGCGAAGAGAAGGAGGAATCCATGCCAGAAAGGATGTTTATCGGTTTGAGAGAATCCTAAAGGGAACCAGATGACGTAAGAGAGTGGAAGACCGATGATGATAGCCGCGGCCTCTCCGTAGATGTTGTGCCTCCACCAGAAAAACCTCAGCCAGCTCAAGGGCAGGATGAAGGCAACCATGACCGAATTGATGAACAAGAACCAGGCCATCATCTGTTCAACCAGGAAATATCCTACCAAGACGCTCAAAAGAAGAATGCCGGCAGTGGCCATGCGGCTTATCAGAACATAATGCTTTTCCTTGGCTTTTTGTTTGATGAACTTTCGGTAAAGATCATTGATCAGGAAAGAGCTTCCCCAGTTGATGTGGGTGTCGATAGTGGACATGAAAGCGGCCAACTCTGCTGCTACCAGAAGGCCGGTCAAACCGGGAAGGGAATAGCGGGAGATCAGGATTCCCCAAACTCTGTCCGGCTCAGTTGTGGCTGCTGGAAGAAGAGCCGCTCCGATTATCCCCAGGAAGAGAAAAGGAATAACCCTCACGATTAGAGTGATGAAGGCGTTAAACATCTGTCCGGTCTGGGCGTGAAACTCGTTTTTGGCAGCCATGAACCTCTGGGCCGTGTACCCTTCCCCCCCGGCAGGGGAAGACGCATAGAACAGCCCCTGGATAATCAAAAAGAAAAGAGTCATGCCCATGATCTCTCCGTGTGGAGGAAGGGCATGGAAAAAATCCGTTCCACGCTGAGATGTTGCCATCTCATAAACAACGTTCAGACCTCCGACTTTGCTCAGGATGACTGGAATCAGAATGAGATTGGCGCCGAAAAATATGAGAAATTGAATGACGTCGCTGTAGGCTACCCCGAAAAGACCGGAAAGCGTACAGTACACCAATACGAGTGCAGTGGAAAAAAGGATGACCTGGAGGTCTGTCCATTGGAATATCGGAGCCATGGCCCGAATCAACCAGCCCATGACATAACCGTTCAAGAGCACGGCGAAACCCAGGCTCATGAAGGTAGCATAAATCCCCCGGAAAATCCGTGCCTCTTTGCCGCTGTAACGCAGCTCCATGAACTCCGCCGTGGTGACCACACGCAGCCGTCGCCAGAGCTTGGACCAGATAACAGCCACTAGAGGCATCCAGATAGCAAAAGGCACCCACCACCACCAGTTTCCCATCAGGCCACCTTGAAAGACGAGCATGGTGAATGCGGGCGCAGCTCCTGCGCCACTGTAAGTGGCTGCAGCGGAGAAACCGAGAACCCACCATGGGAGCTTGCGTCCGGCGATGAAGTAGCTCTCCGTGTTTCTTCCTGCTCGGCGGGTGAAGTAGATTCCCATACCGATCATGAAGACACAGTAGAGAGCGATGATCGTCCAGTCTATGGATTGCATCAGTTTAATATCCCTAGTGCACTGGTTTCTATCTACTTTGACACTGTTACTTTTTTATCAAGTGAAGGGCTTTCTCCAGGAAAATCTCTTCCGCGTTGGCAGCGAAAGGTAGAAGCCCGACATACTTGAACGCCTCTTCGACCTCATAACCCCCTTCCTCCAGGGCTTTTTTATCCGGAAGATAGCCGCTGTACCCGTTGGCGTAGCCGATCAAGAATAGGTCTTGGATTCCACTCTGTGTCCGCAGTGATAGAGAGATAGAAGAAAAAAGCTCGAACGGAAAAGCAAGCAGCACAGCATCGCCCAATCTTATGCACTGAAGCTCACATTCGAGATACTCCGGAAGTTCGTTTTTTATAGCTTTTTCCCTGATTTCATTAGCCCAGAGAAGGAACGCTTTCTGCATTTTTTGGGCAACTCTATCTCTTTTTTTCACTGCATCTTCGTATTTTTGACGTGTAGATGCATAGATTTCCTCTGTTTCCTGAGCATCAGGAATCCATCCATACGGAATTTTCAATGAGGTTTCTTTGGTTTGTATATTGATATCTGCTTTGGCTTCCATATCGTCAATGATTTTTAGGGCTTCTTCCGCCAATTCCATGCCCAGCCTTTTGGCAATCGAGAAGCTGCCGCGTTCCACCGGATCAACATCCCCGCTGGCTCCTGTAAAAAAGAGAGTGATGACATCTGAGGAGAGAATTTTGTTCAAGCCGCTACGAAAATCAAAGACATAGTCTGCTGTGATGAACAGGTTCTTTTCATCAAGGACAACAGGATGGCAGCCGTAGTTAACAATCACAGCCAGAGGATGATCTCTTTCATCGAAGAAGCAGATCATGGGAAAATTCGGGTCGAGCGGCCCTCCCTCTTTCCGCCTATTTTTCCCGATGAATGACTTTCCTGATCTCACGCCAAGATAAACGGCCTGAGACTGTTGACTTGCTTCAACTGCACCTTTGACGAGTGTTTGATAGACTTTGTCCTCCCATTCCTTATTTCGGATGCTTTCGTCTCGGAACAGATGGATACCGGGCGCAGAATGAGTATGAATAGCAGCGATGAGGATATTCTTTTTATCCATGTTCAACTTTTCAGAAATAGCGTTTTTCACTTGCTGTGAAAAATCTCTGTTCAAAAACAAAATATCTAAAGAGAAGAGCAGGACTTTTTCAACTCCGTTGTCCACCAGCAGGAGATTGGCCAGAAGGGGGTCATGGATTCCTGTGGATTTTCCGAATCGTCTGATATAACCGAGCAGGTCTGCGGGTAGGGAAGGAGTGATCTCTTTCTTGACTGCTCCTATTCTCAATCTCCCCATTTTTATTGACTCAGTTGGTATTTTGATTCATTCATGATGTTTTTCATGTGTCATTTTGAACGCAGTGCGAAATTGGGGACTGTCCCCAATTTTTATTTCGCTTTATGTGTCATTGCGAACGAAGTGTGGCAATCTCATACAGAAATTATGCCACTCAACTTTGGCTCGCTATTTCTTCCTGATTTCTGCTTCATCCCGCCAGTAGCGCAGCTTTCCGACACCTGTCGTTTCAGGACTTCCGTCAAAGGCCAGTCCGAAAAATCCCGACTTGGCTTCAACGAGAACTTTGTCTTTGTACAGCGCTTTGGTCAGGTTGACGATCGTGTAATTGAGTTTTGACCCCTTTGTGGAGGCAAAAACAAAATCGCCGTTTGTTTCTATATCACCGAAATTGATTTTACCAGACTCATAGGTGTATCTGGGCCGGCGCCAGTCACGAGCAATATCCATTCTCAGGTCATTCTTCACGCCCACGATGACTGTTTTATTTCCCCTGCTGATCTGAACTCCAAGGCCTGATCTCTCGGGCAAGACGGGAAGGAGACTGACCTGCTCGGCTAGCTTCTGTGGAGATTCTCCCGAAGAGTGGGGGATGAGCACGGTGACAAAGCTCACCGTTTCTCCCAGCTCGAAATGCTGGGCTGTTGTCTGATGGATGAGCGTTTCATCCTGATAGTGGCGTTTTTCAGGTTCCACTCCCTGCAGACGGTAATGGGTCAGAGGAAAAACGATGAGGAGATGCCTGTCCTGGGATAGCTGTCGATTCTGGATTTTGTCGTAAACTGTGTCATACCAGTGTTCCCCTTGCTCCAGTATTTTCCGTGTATGCCAGAGGTTGGCGAGTGTGAAGAATTCCTCTTTCCGTGACTTAAAGACATCGAACACCACAAAAACTTCCAGGTCTTTGACATAAGTTATGATTCGATCCCACTCATACCCCATGTTGGAATCGATGAATCTCGTCCGGCTGTAGTCAAAGTCCGGGAGTGACAGGAAATCGATCTTCTGAGTGCGGACAATACGGTAGGAACCCGCGTTGTGGAGAAAGTCGAGAATGCCCTGACCCGGAACCGCATCGCGGATGCTGTACCGGAATTGTCCCTGTTTCTGTCCCATCCAGATTTTCTCCGGACGCACACACAGCCGGTTATGGAAATAATCCTGACGGTAGGCACCGAACGGACCGCTGGGCATATAGTCCCTGTATCCTCCGTCATGAAGGAGCACAGAACCTCCGGACATCAGAAGCGAGATGCTGTTTTCATCCGAATGACCATGAGTCATCTTTTCTTCCTCGACCGGTATCGTATCCCTTAAATAATCGCGGAAATTGAGGCCGCCGTCTCCTTCATCCCTGTAATTCAGAAGCAGATAAGTTGATTTATTGCTCCATCCGTTGCGGAAGACGATCTTCTTCCCCTGGACATCTTCCATGACCTCTTGAGAGAGACTAACTGGTGAAACTGCTGGAATGTCATCGTTTCCCCAGAGAAAACAGTCCAAAAAGATGTAGCCCAAACCCACATTTGTGGGATTCTCAAAGTCGATGAATTTTCGGGCAATAGTGGAAGCCGCCCATTTCAGGTGAGGATTTTTGTACTGAGAGGCGGCGGTTTCGAAAAATACCAGGAAGAGCTGCCAGTTCGAGAGCCAGTTGGCATCGCCGAAATCCGGGACCATGCCAGCGGGACTCATCAAATTGAGAAAATAATGGGCGTAGTAGTACATCTCTGGCGTTTTGAACAGCTCGTCCATTTTGTCCATGGCGTTCGCATACCCGCAGAGAGCATAGAGCCAGACGCCGTGGTAGATTGTGGCATCCTCGATCTGCCAGTTTCCCCAGCTGTCATCCCCCAGGGCCCTGCGCTGCATCTCCCACCTGGGACTGTTAGGATGGCTGGGAAGGGCGCGCACAGCCCAGGCCAATGACTCTGCCCGGAGCGCTGTTCTGTTCATCGGCCCCCATTCCTGAGTGCGGAGAAGATAGGCCATGCTCTCAGCAATTGTTATCTCTATTTTTTTCTTTTCGGATTTGTTGAAGACTTTGAGACGATTGAGCGTGTCGTAAGCGCGGATATAGCGCATCACCGTGAAAAAGTCCGGAAGGGCCGGGACGCCATCTGCGTAGTCTGGGCGCTGTTTAACAGACGATTCCGGATATTGGGAGCGGTAGTCTCCGTATTCGAGGAGTATTTTTTTGACTCGCCTGATATACTCCGGTTTTTTCTCTTTTTCGTACAAGTAGCTGTAGATGACTGACATCTCGAGCAGTCCTCCCGGAGGTCTGTACCCGAACACACTCTCCGGATCAAAGCGCTGTTTCCACCTTTCGATCAGCTCATCATAGTGCTCCCAAGTCCAGTCTGCCGCAGCCCGGGCATAATCCAGGTACTTGGCCCGGGGCACGATTTCAACAGAAAATGATAGGTTAACAAGAGTGAGCAGAAGAATAACGCTTAGAGCGAGATGAAAGATTATTTTTAATTTTTTTATGGTCATTATGATATCCCTCCGTTACTTCAAATTGTCGAGAATGAGTTTAAAGGATTTTGACATCTTGTGTATTGAGTATCTTTCAGCCCAATGCCTAAACTCAAGTGGATTTATGATATGAAAAAGAATGGTGTGATGCAACTCCAAGAAAGCATCATTATGGGCTCCTTAATAGAAGTGTACTTATTTAACTGCGTGATAGGTTAGAATTAAATGATTTTTCTGTTTCATTTTCGTGTAGATTTTGTATATCATGTGTTCAAAAATCGATAAATAAATAAAGCTTAATCTTTTTTACCAATGATCACTGAGCGACTCGACGCGCTTTATGAGTTTGACCGGGAGCCTGTCTCAAAAGACAAACTCCAGGGAATCGGGAAGTTCATCGGCATGTATGCCGGTGAACATGTGGCCGGGACGGAATTCGTCATCGGAGCCCTATTCGTAGCCCGCGGAGTCTCTGCCCCGGACCTTTTCCTTGGACTTCTTGTCGGAAACATCCTGGCTGTTTTAAGCTGGGCTTTTCTCTGCGCTCCGATCGCTGTCAAAACCCGGCTCACACTCTACTGGATGCTGCGCAAGATCTGCGGCCCCTATTTGACATTCATCTATAACATCGTTAATGCCCTGATGTTTTGTTTTCTGGCAGGAGCCATGATCTCTGTCGCTGCCACGGCTGTCGGCCTGCCCTTAAACATGCCCATGCCAGAGCTTCAGGATATGTTTCCCACCAGTATCACCTGGATAATCGTGGTCTTTATTGTGGGATTCGTGGTGACCAGCCTGGCCATTCTCGGGTTCGAAAGATTCGCCAATTTTGCCAAGATCTGTTCGCCCTGGATGTTTCTTGTATTCGTGGCAGCTGCTCTGGCTGTGCTGCCTAAATTGGGATTAACAGCCTTCGGAGATTTCTGGAGTGTGGCCAATGAAAGGATCTGGACCGGGATTCCAATTGAAGGCCAGTCGAAGTTCACTTTCTGGNNCAAAATCTGCTCGCCCTGGATGTTTTTGGTGTTCGTGGCCGCAGCCCTGGCTGTTCTCCCTAAATTGGGGATTACATCTTTTGGGGATTTCTGGGGCGTGGCCAACAAAAAGATCTGGACAGGGATCCCGGTCGAAGGCCAGTCAAAATTCACCTTCTGGCATGTGATGTTTTTTGCCTGGTTCTGCAACATGGCCATGCACATCGGTATGGCGGACCTCTCGATTTTCCGTTATGCGCGGAGATGGACCTATGGATTCACCAGTGCTTTTGGGATGTTTCTCGGGCATTATGTAGCCTGGATCTGTTCGGGTATCCTCTGTGCGGCTGCGGATGTGACTGTCGCTCCAGGACCGATCGCTTTTATGGGTGCGGGAGTGGCCGGAGCGGTGTGTGTGGTGATTGCCGGCTGGACGACTGCCAATCCGACGCTATACAGAGCCGGGCTGGCTCTCCAGGCTGCCTCTCCGAATTGGAAGCGCTGGAAGGTCACAGCCGCTGCCGGATTCGGCACCACGATTGCGGCCTGCTTTCCGGCTTTAGTCATGAGACTCTTGGATTTTGTTGCACTTTATGGATTGATCCTCATGCCCATGGGAGCGATTATATTTGCGGATTTCTGGATTCTGCCGAAGCTGGGCCTCAAGAGGAATTTTGCTGAGGTTACACACGCCAAGATTAACTGGTCTGCGGGGATAAGCTGGCTGGTAACCCTTGTCGTTGCTTTCCTGCTCCCTCTGGAGATATTCTTTAAAGGTCTGCCCGGCTTCTTTATTGCTCTTGTCCTGTATGTCTTCCTGAGTTCCGTGGAACAAAGAAGAAAGCAGATGAGGATTATGCCTGAGGGAGGATAAATGCGCACTGTAGCTATTATCACGGCTCTGATTGGCTTAGTTCTGACAGTCGTCCCGTCGCTTTTTGTGTTTTTAGGGGATGTGTCATGGGAAGATCATGCCCAGTTGATGTTTATCGGTATGATCCTCTGGTTTATCTTCGCTCCAATCGGAATGAAGAGTAAAAAACTTGAATAAGAAGACAGAATGGGGTCGCATCTCAACATTCGACATTTCGCGAAATGGATTGAGTTGAAAGGGGCAAGCTTTAATGCTCAAGAAAAAGGGAATCGCCTTTTAACATTTTTTGATCGAATCCGAATAGAAAGTATTGTTATCTTCCTGGATAATGAACTAGCAATAATCAAAAAATTGAAAATGTCGAATGTTGAGATGCGACCCCAAGGAGGTTAAGATGAAGAAATGGCCCTGGGTCGGAGCTTTAATCCTTCTTGTCCTGTTATCAACCTGTTCTCAGGAAAACCAGAGGAAAATTTCAGATTTGAAAATTACTCATCTGAGATGCGAATACCTGAAGAATCCGCTCGGCATTGACGTGGTCCAACCTCGCCTGAGCTGGATTCTTGAGTCCTCAGAGCGAAGCCTGAAGCAGACTGCATACAGAGTTATCGTTTCCTCGAGTGAAGAGAATATCAATAAAGACATTGGTGATCTCTGGGATAGCGGAAAAGTGAAGAGCGACCGTACAAACCAGATCGTCTACGAAGGGAAAACACTCCGTTCTCGGATGCAATGCTATTGGAAGGTGTTTGTCTGGGATAATAACAGGATTATGAGAGAGTCTTCTGGGGATGGTTTCTGGACCATGGGCCTTCTGGATGAAGAAGATTGGAGAGGCTCATGGATAGGCATGGAATTAGATCCCCGGTTTCTAAAACCAGAGAAACTGGCACCTGGTCCGCCTCCACCCTGGTTTCGGAAAGAATTTACTCTCGACAAGCCTGTAAAGAAAGCCCTTATCTATGTTACAGCGCAGGGGATCTTCAGGCTGCACATCAATGGTCAGCAAATAGGAAAAGACGTTTTTGCTCCGGAATGGACAGATTACAACAAACGCATCCAGTACCGCACCTATGATGTAACCGAGAACCTCAAGCAGGAGGAGAACGCTCTCGGCGCTGTTGTCGGAGATGGTTGGTACAGTGGTTACCTTGGATGGCGTAAATTCCGGGGGAATTACGGTCTTCAGAACAGCCTGCTCCTTCAGCTTGAAGTGGAATATGAAGACTGGACAACTGAGATAATAGCCTCTGATAAAACCTGGCGGTGTGCGGCCGGTCCGATCGTCAGCTCTGATCTTCTGATGGGTGAGCACTATGACGCCCGGAAGGAGATGCCGGGTTGGGATACTGTGGGATTCGACGAAAATGGCTGGAAGCCAGTGGTAATTGTCGATAAGCCTCAAGCCAAACTCGTGGCTCAGCCATCTGAGACTGTCCAGGTGATGCAATATATCGAGCCTATCAAAATGACTGAGCCAAAAAAGGGTGTCTATGTTTTCGACCTCGGACAGAACATCGCTGGATGGGTCAAACTTAAAGTGAGAGGAAAAGCCGGCACAAAAGTCACACTTCGTCATGCGGAGCGCCTTAATCCTGACGGAACTATCTACACGACTAATCTCCGCGACGCCAAAGCCACAGATACCTATGTTCTCAAAGGTGGAGAAGAAGAGGTCTTTGAGCCTCGTTTCACTTTCCATGGATTCCAGTATGTCGAAGTCATTGGATTCCCAGGCGTTCCACAAAAAAACGCCATCACAGGATGCGCCATTTATTCCGCCGCACCTCCCGCTGGGAGCTTCGAATGTTCCTCCCCGATGGTTAACAAACTCTATAATAACCTCACCTGGAGCCAGAGAGGGAATTACATCAGTATCCCGACAGACTGTCCCCAGCGGGACGAGCGGCTCGGTTGGATGGGCGATGCCCAGATATTCATCCGGACTGGCACCTTCAACATGGATATTGCTGCTTTTTTCACCAAATGGATGAGGGATGTCGTGGACGCTCAATCTGAAGAAGGGGCTTTTCCGGATTTTGCGCCCCGCCTCAAAGACAAAGCTTTGATGAGGTTCGAGGCTGCGCCGGCGTGGGGGGATGCGGGCATCATCGTACCCTGGACCGTCCACAGAGTATACGGAGACACCCAGATCATCAACGAACACTGGGGAGCCATGGTAAAATGGATGGATTTTCTTCGGGAAGCCAACCCTGATTTAATTCGCAGGAACAAGACCGGCAATAACTATGGTGATTGGTTGTCTATAGAGGCCGACACTCCCAAAGACCTTTTGGCAACAGCCTATTGGGCTTATGATGCGGGGCTCATGGCCAAGATGGCTAAGGTGATCGGACGAATGAGCGACGCTTCTTATTACGAGGAGCTTTTCGAGAATATTCGGGAAGCCTTCCAAAGGGAATTTGTCCTTCCGGATGGCCGAATAAAAGGAGAGACACAGACAGGATACCTTCTGGCTCTGGCTATGAACCTGGTCCCTGAAGACTTCCGCTCAAGATCGGCAGAACACCTTGTGGAGAACATCAAACAGCGAGATTGGCATCTCTCCACCGGATTTGTCGGCGCTGGATACTTGCTTCCTGTTCTTTCTCAGATGGACTATACGGATGTGGCGTACAGACTTCTCCTGAACGAAACTTTTCCCTCATGGGGCTATTCCATCAAACAGGGAGCGACGACTATCTGGGAACGATGGGACGGCTGGACAGAGGAGAAAGGTTTTCAGAACCCGGGGATGAACTCTTTCAATCATTATGCCTTCGGGTCAGTGGGAGAGTGGTTGTTCCGCTTCGTGGCCGGAATCGACCTCGATCCTGAAGTCCCGGCTTACAAACGATTTAAGATTCATCCTCATGTTGGCGGAGGATTGGAATATACGAGAGCCCAATACAATTCTATTCATGGAAAGATTGGGAGCGGCTGGAAACTCGAGAATGGCAAACTGGTTATGGACGTCACTATCCCAGCCAACACCTCAGCCTTTGTCTATATTCCTACAGAGGATATATCTCAAGTGACAGAAAGCGGTCAGCCTGTCAAAGATTCAGAAGGAGTCCAATTCCTGAGAATGGAAAGAGGGTTTGCAGTCTTTAGCGTTGACTCGGGGAGTTATATCTTTGAATCGGTATGGAAGACTGAGCAGCCGGAACTTTAGAGAATAGAGAGACTCGTTTCTTAAACTTTGAAAATTCGAGTGGTAATGTGCTGCGGCCGAATAAGTCTTTTCAATTAAAAAGGGAAAAATAATCGAACCAACAACAATAATAGCCTGAACAAGTGGAAGTTTAAATTTTAATACCTCACCTTTCCTTTGACGTTGTTGAGTCTGACGCTTCCGCTCCCATCACTCGGGATATACACATCCTTCTCAACACCATCAATGGTGATGGATCCGGAACCATCACGTACAGTCACACTTCCTCCAATATTCCGGATAGTGATCGATCCTGAACCATCATCCACTGAGACGTCGCCTGAAACTCCTTCGACTGAAACTTCACCCGATCCGTCATCCACATCCACATCTCCTGTAATTTCCTCTAATTCGACTTCACCCGATCCATCATCCACATTTACATTTCCTTTAATATTCACGATTTCAATACTGCCAGAGCCGTCATCGATTACAAGATCTCCCACAATATCTGCAATTTTTATATAGCCTGATCCATCGTCCACATCTAAATCCATTTCTGCAGGAATGCTCACTGTGAGGTTAATGAGTTTGCTTCCGAAGGAAAAAATAGAGCGATACTCCTTAAAGCCGCTTGTTAAAACGGCTCGGCGTCCTCTTTTTTCAAGAGACAGAACAAGATATTTCTTGAGAAAATCTTCTGCATTCTTCTCGCTTTTTCCTTCGAGCACGATTTCTGCCTCCACTTTTATATCTGTCAGGCCCTTTTGGCCGTTGACTTTGAGAAAACCAGCTCCGCAATCGATTTGGAGCTCTTCAATACCCTTAGCCGACAGACTCAGGTTCCTCACATCTTCATAGGCAAATGTAAAGCAAACACACAGGAAGAATACTGCCACAAAAATAATCCTGAATTTCATATGAACCTCCTTATCTTCATAGACTAGACCTTTTTAGTATTAGACGGAATTGAGAGAAAAAAGTTCACTAGCAAAAAATGTTTTTTATGAATCGATTAGACAAAAAAAGTGGGTAATATTTATCCGATTCTCTGGTCGATTGGATAGTTTGACCAGGTAATCTACAGGCTGACTTTCTTGTTTATTTTCTTCTACTTGAAAACTTGTTTAAAGATGTCGACGAGGTCCAGGGCGTATTCAATCTGTGTGAGAGGAATCCCCTTGTCTTTCGCGATGTTCGTGAAGCGTCCATCCTTATTGCTGTCTGCTGTGACGATAAGGAAGTCTGCAAAGGGAGCGACAGCATCGATCATCTTCTCGTTGTCGCTTCCGGGGGCGCCTCTTGTCGCGGCTCCGCCCACGTGAGTGGCAATGATGAAGATTCCCTGTTTCTTGCAGTGATCGATGATCTTTTTCAAGCGGCTTTCTTCTGCGCTGACTGTGAGTCCTGAGGCTCCCATTCCTTTCAAGTTGGCGCCAATGGCCACGATCATGGTTTTGTAAGGTGTTCCCTTCGGAAATTTTTCAAGGTCAGTATAAACTTCAACATGAAAACCGGGGCCGGGTTCTTTATCGGCCAGCCCGACTCCAGTTTCGATCAAATCGACAGTCGGCACATCACAGTAGTCGAATTTGATACCGGCCTCTTCAAGAATGATGTTCATGGTTACCACATCATTGCTTTGGCCGGCAGAAGTGGTGAGTATGGGCAGATTGGCTTTGAGGACTTCTGTTTCATCCTGTTCTGATGCTGAAAGAATGAAGATGAGCCCGAATGAGAATGTCAGAGCCGTGAATAATATTTTGTGTTTTTTCATTTGACCACCATCTCCTTATATTAGAAGAGAATTCATTCATATTAAAGTTATATTTTCTATACGGTCAATACAGTTCCTGTTTTTTACCTTTCTCCTCATAAGAATTTTTTTTCTTATGAGATTGCCACGTCACTTTGTTCCTCGCAATGACGAGTGAGTGAGATTGTTGCACTTCGCTCGCAATGACAGGTTTATTTTTTTCTTTTCTTCTTCTTTGTTTTCTTCTCTGGTTTTTTCTTTTCGAGGTCTTCTTGAGCGGTCAATTTGTCGTATTTCACAAGCTCTCTGAGCCACCATTCAGGGAACTCCAGACGGCTTGTTTCTCGTGTCTCAGTATTGTATATCCAGAGATGGTTGAATTTGACGAGTATCTGGTCACCCAGTTCCCACCAGGCATCGATGACTCTGTTGGCGTTGTTGATGCAGTAGTCGGTCAGAAACTCAGTGGCCATTTCTGGATTCTGCTTATAGAGCTCTTCAGCGACTTTGTCGATGGTCGGAGTCCGCGTGACTGCGCTGCTTTCCCACTTTTCCTGGGCTTGCCGAACGTCCTTAATAGCATGGGAGTATACCACTTGAGTGTGGAAATCCACGTAATCGAATGCCCAACGGGCTGCTTTGCGGTCGAATACGAAGTGGTCTCCGATCATGAATGATTCTGGGATGGCATCGATACCGATGTACAGGGGTACGAAACAGGAAGTGTCCTGGGCGCCGAAAGCCAGCCAAACAATCCCCCCGACTGGATTCGGAAGCCAGTCTCTGCATTGTGTGACGGTCACGTATTCGGCGCGGTTGACGCCGACGAAGCGGGCAGTGTTGTAGGTCTTGTCGTCGAGTTTGAACGGCCGTGGAAGGTAATTGGGATTCTTGAACGGCCCACCCTGAAGCCCTCTCACCGGGTCGAACTGTGTCCCTTCGAACTTATATCGCGTGAGGTCCATCACATCCTGTGCAGAGAGTTTTTCGTCCGGCTTCACGGAGAAGGGGAGTTCCATGTTGAGCGTTCTTGGGCTGAATTTCTGGGATGGCGCCATCACATTAAAAAGGCACCAGAGGCGAGCCCGGCTTCCCTGACTGCTCCAGGCGCTGTACTCACTGGGAGAATAAGCCTTCTTCCAGTTGAATGGCTCCCCACTATCAGGGTCATAGTACCCGTGTTCCACAGCATAGGAGATGACGTTCGAGGATGCCATGAAATAATCGGGATTATTGAGGTCGATTTCCCCGATCCGGGATTCATTCGGGCATACGCTGACATGGTCATCCGGGACTCTCTGGGCACACCAGATGGAACCAGGCTTCCCGGTTTTGGGTGTCCACAATGGTCCGACAGGCATGATCTCGAAGATCCAGACTTCATTCGGGTCGGATACAGCCAGCATCTCCCCGTCATCATAAAACCCGTACCCATATTTCTCGGTAATCTCCCCCATGATTTGGATCGCCTCACGGGCCGTCTTGCTTCTTTCCATTGCGAGCATAGTCAATGCTGTCAGGTCGATCTTGGCAGAAGGAGTTTCATTTTTCATCCTGTCGTGGCATCCGATGGTGGATTCAGCAATGGCGACCTGATTTTCGTTCATGTACCCGAACATTCCGTGAAGATACCCGTAAGTCCGGGCAGGCTGAGGAATCTCAAGCCCTGTGAATTCCTCCTTGATTTTTTCCCACTTGAGTCCTTCCTTGGGATGCCAGGTCTTATACTGGGAAGCGTGGTAGATTTTTCGTGTGGCTCCGGGCTCATGGTCTGCCGGCGGGACGTACCGCCACGTCCAGTCGCAGAAGCTGCAGTCACAGGTATGGGTTGTCATCACTGAGCCGTCCACAGAGGCTTTTTTCCCGACCAAGATGACTGTGCAGCCGTCCCGGGGAAAATCTGTGTCACAGTTTTCACATTCTGAAGTCGTATAAACGGAAAGAGGAAAAAATATCACGAGGAAAACCAACATCACGAAGGGTAATAATAATTTTTTCTTATTCACTTTTTATCCTCCTTAATGGTTTTGAATGATGGAATCTATTTTAAATAAAGATGCTTAAAATTCCTATCCTTAACATTTGAACCCATCCACAAAATGTTATTTGAAAAATGCGGATGGATGGCTCCTTTTTTAATCATGGATTACCTGCCTTTTCTCGGCTTCAGTTTATGGTATTTAGCAATTTCCTCGACCCACCATTCAGGATACGGCAGGTTGGAGCGGCCTCTGGTCTGCGTGTCATAGATGCTGAGATGGTTGTACATGACGAGCAATTGGTCGCCGAGCTCCCACCAGGCTTCGATGACTTTATTGGCGTTGTTCAGACAGTAATCGGTTAAGAAATTGATGGCCAGTTCCGGGTCCTGCTTGTAGAGCTCTTTGGCTGAAATATCGATGGATGGGACTCTCTCAATGGCAGTTTTTTCCCATTTATCCTGGGCTTTTTTGATGTCCTGGATGGCGTGGGAGTAGGCCACCAGGGCATGAAAATCCACATAGTCAAACGCCCAACGCGCAGATTCTCTGTTGAATACCCAGTGGTCTCCGATGCTGAAGGAGTGCGGGATCTCTGTGATTCCTGCATAGAGAGGCATGTAGCATGAAGTGTCCTGAGCGCCAAAAGCCAGCCAGACGATTCCTCCGATCGCATTGGGCAGCCAGCTTCGGCTCTGGGTCACGGTGGTGTATTCGGCGCGATTGACACTGATAGTTCTTGGCGTGTTGTAAATTTTTTCGCCCGCTCGGACAGGCCTTGGATGGTAGTTGGGATTGGCGAAGGGGCCACCCCTCAGGCCTTCGGCTGGATCAAACGGTGTTCCCTGGTATTTGTCCCGGGTGATGTCGATCACATCCTGGAGCGATAGCTTTTTATCCGGTTTCACCGAAAAAGGGAACTCCATGTTGGGCGTGTCCGGGCTGAAGTTTTTGGACGGAGCGACAAGGTCGAAAAATCGCCACATCCGGGCCCTTGTTCCGCCGCTGCTGGTGGCACTGTATTCACTGGGCGAATAGGTTTTTTTCCAGTTAAAGGGTTTCTTGCTTTTCGGGTCATACATCCCTTTTTCTACAGCAAAAGAGATGACATTCGGAGAAGCCAGGAAATAGTCGGGATTGTCGAGGTCGATCTCGCCGATTCGGGACTCATTCGGACAGACGCTGACATGGTCGTCCGGGACTCTCTGGGCGCACCAGACAGCCCCAGGTTTCCCGCTCTTCGGCGTCCATAAAGGACCGACCGGCATGATCTCGAACAACCAGACTTCATCCGGATCGGCTACAGCCAGCATTTCGCCCTCGTCGTGGTAACCGTATCCGTGTTCTTCGGCCAGATTTCCCATGGTCTGGATAGCTTCTCTTGCGGTCCTGCATCTTTCCATGGCGATCAGTGTCAATGTCGTGATGTCCATTTTAGCCGCAGGAGTTGGATTCCTCATTTTTGCGCGATTCCCGATTGTGGATTCGGCGATGGCCAGTTGATGCTCGTTCATGTACCCAAAAACTCCATGAAGATAAGCATAGGTGTGGGCGACCTGCGGGATTTCAAGGCCGGTATCGTTTTCGGTGTACATTTCCCATTTGCCGCCAGTTTCAGGAGGCCAGGTCTTGACCTGATTGATGTAGTAGATCTTACGCATGGAACCGGGCTCATGGTCTGCAGCAGGAACACGCCGCCAGGTCCAGTCGCAGACACTGCAGTCTGCGGTATGCGTGGTCATCACAGAGCTGTCTGTCGAAGCCTCTTTGCCCACAAGGATAACCGTGCACCCTCTTTCAGGATTTTCCCAAAGTAACGCCTCTCCTTTTTTGTTTTTCTGTGAGTAAAGCATATACGTGCCGGCCAGCACCAGGGCCACAAGAATCAATACCGATATTGAAAATGCTTTTTTAAATCTCACTTTTTGTCTCCTTTTTAATAATGAATGCTAAAATATTTTCTAACATGCAAGCCAGGTCATGATGATTCTCGTCTCAGTCTCATAAACGAAAATCTCATGCCTCTCTCTAACTCAGACTTCAGATCAGTTCAGGACCACCTTATCCTTATCCGCCTTCTTCGGGTCGTGGAAGTAGTATCCGACGCCGTTCTTCACCACTTCGGCATAGCGCGGCACATTCCGGATTTCGATTTTTTTCTCAGGGAGCCTTCTTGAAAACTGCCGGATTAATTCCAGGACAACCGAGCAGTGCTGCCCCACGCGTTTTTCCATCGACCATCCGGTCTCGTCGTAGGGTACGAATAATTTCCCTTTTTTTGAAAGGCTGAGCAAAAATGGATCTTTTCCGTCCAGGAGAAGTTTCACTGTTTTTGGGCCGGTCGGCTGGTCGAGAAAAGGAATAGGAGCCTCCAGCAGAAAGGGCATCGTTTCTGAATAATCGCCGATTTCCCTGTGGGAAAGCCCGCGGAAACCTGAGGGGGAAGGCTCGACATGGCTGTCAAATCCTTCCCTGGCCTTGACCGTGAGAGAGGCCATCGTGGCGATCCTCACGGATTTCTCTGGAGCCACGATGCAATTCGTCACCGGGAACATAGTTTCCGCGCCGTGAATATCCACGGCCATATCCACGTTCTCTTCTCTCATGATTTGCATGGCTCCGTGTGTCACCCGCTCCATCAAGGGGCCGTTGGTCCGCCCCGGCCATGTTCTGTTCGTGTTCCTCACATCGATGAAGGAGAGAAGCTGTTTTTCGGGATAATGAATGTAAACATCCGGATCAGGCCACTGGTCGAGGGGAGAGGCGTCCCGGTTTCCCATCCTGAATTTTTTAGACCCCCATTCGGTTGGGATCTCGAAGTAGAGAGGATATCCGTCCCCGGGTCTGGTGTTCCGGCTCGCGCTGTGGTTGAACTGGGGGATGATGATTAGAGTTCCTTTCTCGACGACTGCGTTTTCGATGAAAATCAAGGAAGCCAGGAGAGCAGCCGGTTCGTTGGCATGAGTGTTGGCCATGATGAATACTTTTCCACCTTTTTCTTTTCCTTCCAGGAAAAAAACATCGGTATCCGCCATGGTCCCTTTCAATCCCCCTGAAAATTCGCTCAGCCGGGCAACTTTTGTGACTCCCGGACCCATAACGAGGGGCATCTTATAATGCCTGTGCGTGTAGAGTTGGCGACCGCCGATGACCATGATGGCGGTCACAGCCAGGAGAAAGACAAGCTTTACAGTCCATGAACGAGACATTTTGTTATCCATTTTTCAAAATCGATTCATTTCTTCTCTATTTGATTCGCAGGATTCTCAGTACGAGCGGGATCAGAACGAGCAAATAAAGGAGCATATCATTCACATTCTTTTTTTCTCTGATAAAGTTCCAGACCAGCATGCCGGCTATAAAGGCGGAGATGACATAATAGATAATCATAATCAACGGCATCTCATAGCCTCCTTCACATACTCCATTTCACAAGGAACTCCAGGCTGGCGCTGAAGATAACCATCAAGATCCCGACGGCTGTAATCACCAGCCAGGGCACCCATGTGCTTCTCAGGAATGTCCAGTAAGGACCTCTGTACTCGGAGACCATCACGCTGAGTCTCCCGATGAGGGCAGTCGGAGGGAGCCCGTCTCCTAAAGGCCAGAGCAGGCTCAATCCAGCTATGGCCACAGTCGCATGAAGGCCAATTGAATCTAAAAACCAGACCAGAGGAATCCCGATGATCGCCGCCCCTCCATAAGTCAAGACCCCTTCTGAGACCGGGATGATCAAGGCGAGAGATATGAACAGCAGGATGAGTGGAGTGCTGATGACCGCAAAGGAAATCATGCCCCTGACTCCAGTCACGGTCATGATCTGCTGCAGCATGCCCACTACGACCATGGTGGCCAGCAGAGGAAGCAGCCTCTTCATCGTGTCTCTGGAGAGGGCCAGAATTTTGATTTTTTTTGGGCTCACCAACCAGGCAACCAGAGCCGCAATGACGAATTCCAGAGCCAGGCCCAGTATCGGTGTTAAAAAAGGCCGCATTCGATAAGCAATGACTAATCCAAAGAAGACGAGAAAAGGGAGAAGCACCCTCCACCAGCTCATGCGCGGTGGTATTTCAGGCATTTTTTTGAGGACTGTCTCCAGGCTCTGCTTTTCCCTCTGTTTCCATCCCAGGAAAAGAACCGTAAAGGTTCCCAGGATGAGAACAGGAATGCCGAGAGGAAGCTCGAAGCCCACATAGGGAATGGCGGTTCCAGCGCAAAGGATCATCGCCCAGATGTTGACAGGTGGGGCCGCGGCGCTCAATCCGGCCACTATAAAGAGAATGGCGGCTGCTCTTTTCTTCTCTATTCCCAGATACCCCAGCGCGAGTGCGACCGGTGCACCGACCACAAGCAGGGAAACGCTGCCAGCGCCGGTGAGCGCCCCGGGAATCAGAACAATGACCATGAGCAGGATCAAAGCGACAATGCGCACATTATAAAAATATTTAATCGTGGCTCTGACAACATAATTCACGCCGCCGGACTCGTTGACGATGGCCATGAATATCGTGGCGGTGGAGAAGACCAGGATGACATCAAGATAGGTGAAGCTTCCCTCAACCAGATGACGGGCCAGTTGACCTATGTGGGGAGTGCTCGTGAACGCTCCGGCCATCCCCCCAGCCACGGCCGCAGCGAGCATGCTTATCTCAACCGAGAGCTTCTTCCACTTCGCCAGAGCATAAGCGGCCACCATGACAACGGAGATGATTCCGATCTGTAAATACATGCTCTTACGCTTTCCGCAATTTTACATTTCACATTTCCCCTTAGTCAACCCACTTCACGAAAAAGGGGACAGGCTACTTTTTTAAAGAGTATGGGGTCAGGCCTTGTCAGGATCAAAGTTACAAGACTAGAATCAAGTTTAGGATCTAAAATCTAGATAAGGCCTGACCCCGAAGGGACAATCCCTAAAAAAGTAGCCTGGACCTCTTTTGCAAAAAGTTGACCGGCCATAAAGAACAGATTTCCTTAATTTAAATTGTTGGGATTGATTTGATAAATTTTGTTACTCTTTTTTTGAAAATCTATTGAAATGCGCAACAACTTCGATTAGATTCAAAGAAAAAATGGATAGGGAGCTTGAGGAATATGCGATTCAATAAAATTAGTATTCTGTTGGTTCTTTGGTTTCTTGTCTCAGCCTGCAGTTTCGAAATAAACAGCGGGAGGGAGCAGTCGATTTTCGATGCCCAGGAACAAGTCAACGCATGGGTTTCCATGTGGAATTCGTATGACCTATCGATGGTCGATAATCTCTTCCTGACAGATGAGAGGCTGACTTATTTTTCCTCAGAGAAAGAAGGGTTGATAGAAGGATTTGCAGCTGTACGTGAGCATCATAGAGGATTTGGTTTTATTGAAGGAGGCAAGATCCAGGAAAACAAACTCTGGGTTGAAGATCTTGAGGTGAACGTATTCCCACCAATGGCAGTTGTCACAGGTATATGGTTTTTTCGGCGCGGACCCGAGGGTTCGAAAGATATTTCCCGTGGACCTGTCACTTTTGTCTATGTCCTGGAAGAAGAGGAATATCGCCTCGCTCATCTTCACTTTTCAGAATATGATCAATAAGGAATCCATCCTCATTTATCCGGGAAAAGACTTATCCGAAATCCAGCATCTGGAAAAGAATGTATTGAGCTTCTTTGTAAAAGATGGGATGATATTCTGGAAGAGACGATCGCTCTCTCTGTTGTAGTTCTAGAGAGAATGAGAGTGGAGAAAAGAACATGAGAAGAACATCGGCTGAATGGAAAAGTTATTTAAAAGAAGTCTGCCAGAGAATTCTGATGCTGAGAAGCAGTGACGAGTATGAAAAATGTTTGGACTGCGAATGCTACTTTGGCCTGCTGTTTTATTTAAATAAGGAACTCATCATGGTTGATGATGCGTCGTCTAAAAGAATGTTCAAAAAAATTCTTCCAAAAGCTGCAAAAGAAGAAGAGGCTCAAATGCACGCTTGCCTGGGATGTAACCCCTGTCCGCCTGCAGAATGGACAACTGAAGTGATAGAAAAGTTGGAATCATAATCAACATCTCTCATTCTCGCCTTCCGATCGGATAAGCTTATTCGCCATTGACTCTCTTCCGAATTTTTTGACTCAGGGCGAATCCCCTTTTATAATTTGTATGAAAAAGAAAAAGGAGAAAAAAATGGGCGAAAAGGAAAAGGATGTTTTCGCAGAGATTGGAGAGAAGCTCAAAGAAATCGGCGAAGAACTTAAAGAGGGAGTAGACAAGGCTGAACGGAAGATACGAGACTTTGATAAGGCCATCGAGCCCTCACTGGATGAACTCAGCAAGAAGTTGAGAGAGTTGGGCAAAGTTCTCGCTTCTCCGATGGACGACCTTTCTCAGGAAATGAAGGAATGGTCAAAATCCGTGAAGCCAGTCATAAAGGACATGGGCACGCGGATCAAAGATTGGAAGAAAGCCAAAAAAGAAACCAAGACGAGCAAGGCGGTCAAGAAAAGAAAATCCTAAAGAATGGTTTGTGTCGTTTTTTCTCATTTCGTGAAGGTGCTAAACTTTTTTGAGGGTTGAAACGTTTAGTTTAGTGAGAAATCAACGCAAGGATTTATCTTGTACAGACCTGCATTATTCACGAGTCGAGGTTGCCTCAGATACAAGGCACAGTGCAAGATGCTGTGGTCCTCCACCGCTCTTGCGCTGTAACGAAGTAGATGGAGTGAGATCGGCTCGCCCGAAGGGTAAAAGATGTCGACATAAGATTATTTGTCATCCTTTAAAGGTGTTTTGAAAAAGGAGTTGGCAGATTTTATGAATAATTCAGGATATTTGTGATTCATGTAAGGAGCGTATGTTTATTAAATTTTTGCTCTGGCTGATTTTACTTGTGCTTTGCTGGCCTCTGGCCATCCTGGGGCTTATCTTGTATCCCATAGTCTGGCTTCTTCTTCTCCCGTTCCGGCTGATTGGGATTACGGTGAGTGCGGTGTTTGATCTCTTCAAGGCGATCATCACACTGCCTGCGAGAGTCCTGAAAGGGCCGGGAAGGTAGAAGACGGCGTTTCAAAAATAAATATCTGTATTTAAGAATCAGTGACATTGATAAGGGGAGGATAAAAACATGAAAAAATTCCTGTATCTTTTTTTCTGTCTCGTCATCATTTATGGCTCGGGGTTCGCTGACGAGTTAGCTTCCGCATCTCAGGGAAGGTCCATTCCCAGACCTGAATATCCCAGACCGCAGTTTGTCCGGCCCTCATGGAAAAATCTCAATGGAACCTGGACCTTTACTTTTGACTTTGGGAAATCGGGAAAAGAGCGTGATTTTGCCAGCAGCCAGGGTTTTGAAGGGAAAATCACTGTGCCCTTCTGCCCAGAGAGCCCATTGTCCGGTGTGAACCACAAAGATTTTATCCCAGCCATTTGGTATCAAAGAAATATCACTATCCCAGAAGACTGGGAGGGGAAAAAGGTGATCCTCCATTTTGGGGCCGTGGATTTCGAGACAGAAGTCTTCATCGATGGAAAATCTGCCGGAAAACATTATGGAGGCACATCTTCATTTTCAATGGATATCACTCCTTTTGTTTCCAGTGGAGGAACCCACAGTCTTGTGGTTTATGCCCTGGACGATAACCGCTCAGGCCTGCAGCCCTCGGGAAAGCAATGCCGGGCCTTCAAATCCAGCGGAGTCCATTACACGCGGACGACAGGTATCTGGCAGACTGTCTGGATGGAAGCTGTTTCTGAACACGGATTAAAATCCTTTCACATCCTTCCTGACCTTGATATGGAGAGGTTTTCAGTCCGGGCCAGTTTCTATTCCGTCCGTCCGGACTTCAATTTCCGGGTGACAGTTATGGATGGCACAAAGAGAATAAGCCAGGCCGAAGCAGTTGTCAGCGATAGTGTCGTTTGTCTTTTGCCGATAAATAAACCCAAGACCTGGTCACCGAAAGATCCCTTTCTGTATGACCTCATTCTTGAAGTGGTGGATAAGTCCGGACGAGTCCTGGATCATGTCAAGAGTTATGCTGGAATGAGGAAGGTTCATATTCAAGGTAATCAAGTGTTCCTGAACAACAAGCCTTATTTTCTCAGGCTCGTCCTGGATCAGGGTTTTTATCCGGATGGGATCTGGACCGCTCCCAGTGATTCCGCGCTGAAAAAGGATATCGAGCTGTCCATGCGGGCCGGATTCAACGGAGCGCGCCTCCATCAGAAAGTGTTCGAAGAAAGGTTTCACTACTGGGCCGATAAACTCGGCTACCTCACCTGGGGAGAATCCTCAAGCTGGGGCATAGATGTGAATAACGGAGCGGCGGCAAGGAATTTCCTCATCGAGTGGCAGGAAATCGTCATGCGAGACCGGAATCATCCCTCGATCATTGCCTGGACTCCGTTCAATGAAGCCTGGAGGAGGGGAGAGCCCCTGAAACGTCTGCTCATCGACGCATACAACCTGACGCACAACATCGATCCCACGCGGCCCGTGAATGATTCAAGTGGCGGTCTGCATTTCGAGACCGACCTCTGGACAGAGCACACCTACGAGCAGGATCCTGAAAAAATGAAGAAGCTTCTTGCGCTCAGCGATAAGAATGAAGTCTGGCGCCGCCTCCCGGAAAGGAGCGGGGAATATCGGGGGCAGCCCTATTTGATCGACGAGTATGGCGGGATCAAATGGATTCCCAGTCCGGATCAGAAATACGCACCCGATTCCTGGGGATACGGGAAGGACCCGACCACTCTTGAGGAGTTTTACACACGCCTCGAAGCTTTAACAGATGTGATATTAGGCATGTCCCATATTTGCGGTTTCTGTTACACGCAGTTGACCGACATCGAGCAGGAGCAGAACGGAATCTACAATTATGACCGGTCCGAAAAATTTGACATGAAAAGGATCAACAGCATCCTCAGCAAAAAAAGAAAATAAAAACATCAAAAAAAGGGGCGCATCTTAACATTTTACATTTCCAAAATTGGGGACAGTCCCCAATTTCTACCGATGTCATTGCGAACGAAGTGAAAATTGGGGACAGTCCCCAATTTTCAATGTTGGCATTGCGAGCGAAGCGTATTCCTTCATCTTACTCGGAATAAGCTTTTTTACCTGACGATTGTGTCATTGCGAGTAACGAAGTAATGCTGTAATCTTCCTTCCTTGTCATTGCGAGCGAAACGTGGCAATCTCATAAGGAGAGATAATTAATTCAATCTCTCATGCGTTCTTTTTCTTGATTTTTTCGGTTTATTTATCAGAGAATCACAGCCTATGACAAAATCGAAGATAATCGAGATTGATGGGATTGGCCCTGTTCTGTTCGACCGCAGCCGAAGGGCCAAACATCTGATCATTCACGTCAAGCCCTTCACAGGAGTCAGAGTCGCTGTTCCTTTTGGCGTGTCCTGGGATAAAGC
>JABAOF010001950.1_pt6 | contig 28491 bp, 25 predicted proteins | sample 7062171 | NCBI WGS metagenome assembly JABAOF01 (sample SAMN14538628, study PRJNA623070) | marine sediment metagenome | biome: marine biome [ENVO:00000428]; feature: marine pelagic biome [ENVO:01000023]; material: deep marine sediment [ENVO:00002113] | place: India: Gulf of Khambhat ...
CGCGGCGCATGGGACGCCACATGTCGACTTCAGGCATGAACTGGAAGCCGGGAGGCATCACGCCCACGACGGTGTGCGGGTAGCCATCGATAATGAGCGTCTGCCCCACGGCTTCCGGCGCTCCGCCGAAACGCCGCTGCCAATAGCCGTGGGCTAAGAGAGCGACGGCAGGTCCTTCGGGCTCCCCCTCATCGGCGGCGAAGTGCCTCCCGATTTGAGGGCTGATACCCAGCGTCCCAAAGAGGTCCACCGAGACGAGGGTCTCGCTAACCCGTTCGGGCTGGTCACCACCCGTGATCGTGACGCTCCGTGCCCAAGGCAGGATCGTGGCGAGCGACTCGAAGACTTGGCTTCGATCTCTGTAGTCGTAGTAGTCATGGGCTGACGCATGCGGGTTGATGCCTCCACGGATGGTGGCTCGTCCCAGCACAAGCCGGTCCGGGTCCGCGAACGGCAGCGGCCTGATCAGTGCCGCGTTCATCACGCCGAACATGGCGACGTTCGCTGCGATGCCCACCGCCAGGGTGAGCACCACGACGGTGGCGAATCCGGGGCTCTTGGCGAGCTTGCGGAGTGCGTGGCGGAGATCAGAAGCTATGGTTGACATGGCCAATCCTGTCGGGTTTGGCAGTGGCCGGGAACTGCCGGTCAGCGTGCCGGCCGCCTCGTGATGTCCGCAGGGCGTCGACTGGGACGGGGCCTGGATGCTCCCATCACCTTATTCGATACTTGAGTGGTCGCGAATGTTGCGAACGGTAAAGCCGTCACGGTGCAGTGGCTAGGGGATCTTCCGCCAGGTGAACGAGATAGGGAGTGGAGGCTCGCCGCACCGCAAGGTCGACTGGTGGGTCTACGTCGTCTTTGCGTTCGCGCTCGCTCAACTCGCGTTGTTTCTCGTCCTCCGAGTCCGGCCCGGCATGATCGGCGTGATGCTGTGGTACGTAGGACCTGTGGGGCTGAGTCTCGTGACGCTGGTCCTGATCGTGGCTGCGGTCGTGTGGTCGGCCAGGCGGCGCCCATTCTGGACGCCGTCGCGGGGGGTTGGGTATCTGATCGCCGTCGTGATCATGCTGGTTTCAGGCACCGCGTACCGCGTCTATCCCTCGTCGTTTGACGGAGCACCCAGCCAGGTGGAGTTCCGCGTGCCGCTGGACGGTGCCGTCACCGTGGCTTGGGGCGGCCCTACGCGAGAGGTGAACTACCACGCAGTCCATCCGGACCAGCGATGGGCCTACGACTTGCTGGTGACCGAAGACGGTAACAGCCACCGTGGGACAGGTGACCGCCTCGAGGACTACTATGCCTACGGTCGGCCGGTGCTGGCGCCTGCCGCCGGTACGGTGCGGGCCGTGCTTGACGGTGAGCCGGACTCACCGGTAGGGCGCCGTCGAGGGCCAACCCGGGTTGCGGGGAATCACGTGGTGCTGGAGGTCGCTCCTAACGAGTTTCTCTTCGTGAACCACCTACAGCCGGGGACCTTGAGCGTGCGCGTGGGGGATCGTGTGAATGCCGGTCAGGAGTTGGGGCGTGTGGGGAACTCAGGCAGCTCGAGCGAGCCCCACGTGCATATCCACCTACAGAGCGCACCGAGGCTGCATCTCGCTGAGGGCATTCCGCTGTACTTCCACTGCTATCGTCAGGGAGGCAACCTGGTCAGGCGCGGAATGCCCACGGGCGGCATGGAGAACGACTCGTTCGTCGGGCACGTGGTGGAGCACGTTCCGGCCTGCCGTCCGGACCGCTGACATGAGCAGCGCCCGGCGCGGGACCGGGCGCTGGTAGAGTGTGTGGGTGATGCTTGAGGTTCGCTACATGGACTCGCCCGGCGGGAACGACTCGTGACCGTGGACGATCTTCCATCCCTCATCGGTCCGAAGCCAGACGGTTGTCCATACACCGGCGGTGCCTATCTGGGCTCCGCTTGTGTCAACTCCCGCCCAGTCGAAAGTGGCGCTGAACACGGCGGCATCTGGACCCAGAACCTTGACGTGCACTTCTCCCCAGTCCCCACTAGTCACCTCCTGAATCGAGGCGAACATGCCCCTCCACACGGTGTCCAGGGAGTCTCTGTTGGCGCCGAGCACGCCGTTCTCCGCCCAGACGAGTTCAGAAGCCCACGGGGCCATCGCGCGATCGAAATCCAACGCTCTGAAGTCCTCGAAGAACGTGTCCGCGAGTTGCCTCACGGTATCGGCAATCGCGGCCCGTTGTTCCTCAGTCAGTTCAGTCGTGGCGGGCTGACAGGCGGCGGCGACCAACAGCATCAGTGGGAGAATCATGCGGCGCATGACGACCTCCAAACCGTTCGACGGATACCTCTAACATGTCCGCCGTCCTCGGCCCTGCAAGGGTGATTCCGCACAGATGGTGTAGGCTTTGCGTGCTGCAGAACAAAGCGCCCGGCTGCTCAGAGCTTCCCCTACCGCACGACCAGTTTCCCGTCCCGCACCCAGACCTGGTTGCCCACGGTCACGGTGGCGTCAGTGAAGAAGTTCCACCGAACGTACCCACCGGTGACGGTGCCGCCGAGCTCCGAGTTGTCTCCCAGGGATAGACGGACCACCCCGGCGCCGTATCCGTAGTAAGGAATCCACGGGTAACGCTCGGGCACCGCCATTTCCGGGTTGAAGCCGAGGGCAAACTCCCGGAATCGCCGGGCGGCCTCGCCGCCGCGCTGCATCTCGGCTTCGACGAGCTCCTCACCACTGTCGGCGCTGACCTGGATGACCCGGCCGCTTTCGAATCGCAGCTTCAGTCCTACGACCGGCTGGCCGTCCCATTGAGACGGTGGGAACGCGATGACACCGCTCACGGTCTCCTCAAGGGGGGCGACCCGGACTGCGCCGGCCGGCAGCTCGATCTCCCGGTCGATGAGGATGACCCCGCTTTGGGCTCGGGCGGCCGATGCGTCACCGTCCTGGCGATTCACCGGTCGGTCTCCCACTCGGAAGCGAACGTCCGTCCCAAGGGGTGTGGTCACTCGTACCTCATCTCTTCGGAGGGCCTGCTCGAACTGTTCCTGCAGCCGGGCAAGGGCCTCGTAGTCGGTATTGAGGACGGCGTGCTGGTAGGTCGAGTCCATCACGAAGCGAAACGGCAGCGGCTGGCCCGGGAGCGCTAGGGAGCCGCCGCCCTCCAGCCAGTGGAAGTGGACGGTGCGACCCTGTCCTTGCCGCAAGCGATCCTGCAGAGCGGCGTACGCCGGCCCGAATCCCACACCAGGAAGGATCACGGCCGCGTCCACCTCCTGCAACATGGCCTGGTACGCTTGTCTGCTCGGCTCGAATCCCCGGGCCACGACGTTGCGATCCCAGCTTTCCAAAGGTAGGAACGGAAGTACATCTAGCACGCCGAGGTCGACGGCACCGGACTTCATCAGCTCGTAGCGGAGGTGAGGCAGCATGTCGCGGAAGACGCCTGGATGCGCCAGCAGGATCACCTTCTCGCCGGGCTCGGGAGCCAGTTGCTCCACGATCTTGCGGGCGAGCGCTGGATAGTCCAAGGCCAGCCGGTCTTGAGCGTGGAGATTGGCTGCCCCACAGCTGAGAACCGAGATCAGTACCAGGAGCGTGCGCATGGAGACCTCCGGCCGCAGATGATTCTGTGAACGCGGATCGGTTTGTGGACGAGCGAGGTGACTCGTTCCCAAGACTAATCCACGTTCACCTACCGAACAAACCGCGGCAGGTCGGCCGCGGATGATTGTCTGAACGCGGATCATGGTGCCGCGGATCATCTTCTGAACGCGGATCACGCTGCCGGCGATGATTCTCTGAACGCGGATCGGTCTGTGGGCGAGGGAGGTGTAGGGGCGTAGCATGCTACGCCCCTACGCCGAGGCCATCTGCGTTCGCTGTCGGTCAATCCGCGGCATAACCGCTCTAGCGCGGGTGGGGTCATGTCGTTATCTCCAACAAGGAGCCTTGCGGTAGTCACATATGGAGGATGGGCCGCAGACCCGGGAGGAGCTCCTCGCCGAGGTGGACGCTTTGCGGCGTCGTGTTGCGGCGCTGGAGAGGGGCCTGAGCCCGCTGCAAGACGCCGTGCAGGCCAGCGAGGAGCGCTTACGGATCCTCTTCGCGGCGGTACCAGATCTCATCATCCGCATTCGCCGCGACGGTACCTTCCTCGACTTCAGCCCCTCCACCGAGTTCGCCACGTACGTGCCGCCGGACCGCTTCCTGGGGTCCAAGATGCGGCAGCTCATGCCCCCAGAGATGGCGGACACAGTCATGCAGGCGATTGAGCGGGCGCTTCAGTTCCGCACCCGGGAGACGGTCGAGTATGAGCTGGCTGAGCGCGAGGGAATCCGGCATTACGAGGCACGCATCGTGGTGAGCGGCCCTGACGAAGTCGTGGCCATCGTGCGCGATATCACGTTGCGCAAGAGCGCCGAGAGTGCCCTACGCGAGAGTGAGCAACGGTACCGCGATCTGTTTGAGAGGAGTCAGGGTATCGTCTGTACGCATGACCTCGACGGGAACCTGCTGTCGGTGAATCCGGCCGCGGCCCAGTCTGTCGGCTACGAGCCGGACGAGCTTGCTGGCACGAACCTCATTGAGCTGATCGTTCCCACTGCCCGGCACCTGCTCGCGGTATACCTCGAACGCATTCGGACCGAGGGGGAAGACGCCGGGATCATCCATGTGATGGACCGTGGTGGAGAGGACCGGTACTGGACCTACCGCGCCGTGCTGCGGGCCGAGGAGGGTAAGACACCCTACGTGATCGGGCACGCCCTGGACGTGACCGAGCTGAAGCGTGCGGAGCAAGCGGCGCAGGCGTACGAGGCTCGGTGCCGCGCATTCTTCCAGCACTCCCCCCTCGCGGCATGCCGCGTGGGTGTGGACGAGCAGGTGATCGGCGTCAACCAGCTGATGGTGGACATGCTCGGTTACAGCTCCGAGGATGAGCTGGTTGGCCGGGGTGTGGCTGAGCTCTTCGCAAGTGCTGCCGCCCGTGAGCGATTGCTGCAGCCGTGCCGGGAGGGGACGGCCGTGCAGGGGCTTGAGGTCGCGTGGCGCTCGAAGGGCGGCCACGAGATTGTGGCCCGCTCGAGCGCCTGGTCTGTGCTCCTCGATGATGACAAGCCGGACTCGTTTCAGATCGTCGCGGAGCTGGCGCCTGGCCGGGCTCGCGGGTGACCAGCCGGGCAGCGACCGGGCCTTGAGTGCGTCTACGACAACCGCGCGTCAGGTCTCGATCCCCCGGAATCCCGAGTAGGGCTGGTCTGTTTGGCTGGATGCTTCGGACATAGGATAGTGCGGCTGCGGGTTTGCTGTCTTAGTGATACCTCGAACTGGAGTAGCTGACTCCGGGGGTGGTGATGGCACGCATCGTGTTGTTGATCGCCGCTATCATTGAATTCGTCTTCCGCGGACTCCCTGGATTCTTCGGTAGCGAACCGATCGCAAACCTGTTCGGACTCGAGTACATCGAGGCGGCGTTGGTCTATGTGCACCCCTTAGGGGCGCTGATGCTGGTCTTTGGAGTAATGTTCTTCATCGCTTCGAAGGATCCCTTGAAGCACAGGTTCATTGTCGACATGGGGATCCTTCGGTATGCGCTGACTATCGTGTCATATTTCATCACGATAGCCATTGTGGGCTCGCTAGTCGTGTTTTGGTGGATCCACCTGGCTGTTGATGTGATTCTCCTAGTGCTGCTGGTAGTCTCCCGTCCGAAGGCGGCGGCGCCGGCGGCGCCGGCAGCGGCATAGCTGTCACGTAGCGCTCAGCGAGCCCGCAGCCCGGCCTGAGCACCACGATCCATCCGACTGTCAAACGAGTCGGCGTGGTGAGGGTGTGACCATCGCTGCCAACGCCCTGGGATCAGGCGTTGCGCCTCTACGCGTCTCATTGGCACAATTGGACCCTTGCTTAACTTCCTTTGAGCCAACGCTCACGCTACCCGAGCACGGAGCCATGCCTCGGTCCGCTGCCACGTCAACGATGCTTCTCCTCTTCATCGCCGGGTACCTGCTCGGCTGTGGACCCCGACCCGGCGTTGTGGAGCCTGCCACGCGGCACCCCTGTACCCTAACCGCAGGCTCCGCCGCGTCTGACACGGTGACCGTCGCCGTCGGGGGATCGGTGGATCCCACGCACGCCCCCGTTCCCCGGAACGAGGCTGAGCGCCTACTGTTCGGCCACCTGTACGAGACATTGATCCGCGTCGATTGTCAGGGTCGTGTCGTACGCGGCCTCGCCGAGTCGTGGAGTAGCAGTGACGAGGGCCGGCGCTGGAGGTTCACACTGCGCAGTGGCGCGGCGTTCTGGGATGGCGCACCGGTCACGGCGGAGGACATCAAGGCGAGCTGGCTCGTGCGCCGAGGGGAGCGGCCGGCTCCCTGGGCCGATTCCGTCGCCGGCTCGGCGATCGTGGAGAGCGAGCGCGTGCTTGCGGTCTCACTGGATCGCGCGCACGAAGAGGTGCCGCGCATATTCGCGCACGCCGGTCTCGCGGTGGCGCGCCGGGCCAGCGAGCCGCGCTCGTGGCCACTGGGGACTGGCGCGTACGCGGTGGTGATGGCGGCCGGCTCGGATATCGTCGCCGTGCCACAATGGGCGGTGAGGGAGGATGTGCTTCCCGTGTTCCGATTCGTCGCGTCCGGGGACGACCCGCGTGATCTCATCGACGCCGGGGCGGGTCTGCTGGTTACCCGCGATGCGGCGGTCCTGGAGTATGCCGAGGCGGCGGAGACGGTGCAGGCGTTTCCGCTACCGTGGGACGTGGTGTACTTGCTCCTCGCACCGTCTCGTGTCGGGACGCCGAGTGCGTTCGAGACCGCGGAGCTCGCACGAGAACTGACCACCGGTGCCGCCCGCGCCGAGTCGCGGGTGCCCGAGGGACCGCAGTGGTGGGAGGGGGTTGCTGCCTGTCCGGTGGCGTGGTCCGCTCCGCTGGAGACCAGAGCTTCCTCGGGACGGATCGTGTACCGCCGTGGCGACCGTACGGCGCAAGGACTGGCCGAGCGCCTCGTGGCTCTCGCCGCTGCAGGACGACTCGGCGGGCTGGTGCCGGCGCTGTCAACGGTCGAGCGTCCGTCTGCCGCCGGCCTCAGCGACTCGGAGTACGCCGCCGCCGTCGCTGTCGGGCGTGACGGGGCATATGTGCTCCGCCTCGAGAAGCACGTGCTCGATCCGTGTCTCGCGATCACGATGTTGCTCCGGCGCATCCCGTGGGCGGTGCACAGTGACCTCGAGAGCGTGCTTGTTCCGCTGGTGGAGACTCGGGCCCAGGCGATCGTGCGCTGGGGAAGCGGGACGGTCATGATCGATTGGGACGGCATGCCGTACCTGGCCCCCGTCGCACGCTGATGATGTCGAGGCGCAGGTGACCTTCCGCGGCCGACTGTTGGTAGCCTTCCTGGCCATCGTGATTGTGCCACTCGCCATCGTAGGAGTGGCGATCCGGCGGCACGTAAGCGACGAGGTCACCGCGCAGTATCAGCAACGGGTGGCGACCCTCGTCGCGGTGATCCGCGAGGACGTGGCGCGGCAGAATCGGACGGTGGCTGAGCGCCTGGCAGCAATTGCCGGTGCAATGCGCACGGACAACCGGTTCCGCCAGGGGGTGCTCCAGGCTGGAGCGGTGCGCTCGTACGTGCTCGACTACGCGGCGCAGGCCATGCGTCAGAGTGGACTGTCGATGCTCCAGATCCAGGATGAGCGCGGCCGCATCGTGAGCTCCGGTCACTTCCGCAATGAGTACGATCTCGTGGAGCCGGCGCTGCCTGTGCTGTTGGCACAGACGCCGGAGGGCCTCGGGCTCGTCCGCGCGCGGACGCCGGAAGAGCCATTCCTCGCTCTCGCCCGCGTGGACTCGCTCCGCTTGGGCTCACGCCGACTCAGCTTGGTGGGCGGTGTGAGAGTCGACCCCGCGTTCCTCGGTGCGTTGGGCTCGCCTGAAGAACTGGTGGTGACGCTGGTTCTCCCATCCGACTCCGCGCCGCTGTGGGCTGCAGCGGGAGATACGGTGGTTGCGAGTGAGCTCACGGTTCCGTACGTCCATACGGAGATCGGCGGGGAAGGGGAGCAGGGGACCGCACGCATCGTGGTGGCCCAATCACTCGGTCCACTCCGCGCGCTGCGCCGCGCACTCGACTTTTCGTTCGTCCTGGCGCTGGTGGCCTCGGCGCTTGTGGCGGTGCTCATCGCCATGTGGCTGGCGTCGCGCATTAGCCAGCCCCTCGTGGAGCTGGCCGAGAAAACGTCGCAGGTGGAGCTCGACGGGCGGGACGTCGCGTTCACTAGCGACCGCGACGACGAGATAGGCTCCCTCACCCGCTTCTTGGGCGCTATGACGGAACGGCTGCGGGCCAGCGTGCGCGCGCTCAAGGAGGTCGAGCGGCGGGCGGCTGTGGGCGACCTGGCACGCCAGGTGAACCATGACGTCAAGAATGGGCTGATTCCGATCCGGAATGTGTTCCGCCATCTGGCGACGGTCGCCCGCGACGAGCCGGATCAGCTAGCTGCCGTGTTCCGCGAGCGCCAGCGTACCGTCGAGTCCGCGGTTGAGTATCTGGAGAAGCTCGCCGCGACCTATGCCGGGCTCTATCCGAAGCTGGAGCTCACGGCGTGCGACATGAACGCGATCGTCAGGAGCGTGGTGCAGGCAGCCGCCAGGCCAACACATGCCGAGATCCGCGTGAAGCTGGCAGAACACGTGCCCGCTGTGCGAGGGGACGAACTGGCACTGCGACGGGTTCTCGAGAACCTGGTGGGCAACGCCATCGACAGCCTGGCGCAGGACGGCGGCGCGGTCACAGTCGCCACCGAGGTGGTGCAACAAGACGGCACGAGCTCGACGGTGCGCACTACGGTGGCCGACACCGGACCCGGGATGACGGGCGAGGAGCTGGACCGGGCGTTCGGCGACTTCTATTCGACGAAACCCACAGGCACAGGTCTAGGGCTGTCCATCGTGCGACGACTGGTGACCGATCTAGGCGGGACGCTCCGGGTCGAGACCGAGCCCGGGAGCGGTACGCGGTTCTTCATCGACCTGCCCACTGCAGGAGGTGGGGCGTGACTCTCGTGCTCGTGGTGGATGACGTGGCGGCGATGGCGGAGCAGTACGCCTACGATCTGAAGCGGGTGGGGGGGTACGAGACAGTCGTCGCTGGTGACGGAAGGAGTGCCCTCTACCTGCTCGAGCGGGAAGCGGTGGACTGCATGATCCTCGATCTCGAGATGCCGGGGATGGATGGCTTCGACGTGCTGCGGGCTCTCGCCGAGCGGGACATCCGCGTGCCAGTCATCGTTTATACAGGAACCGGCAACTACGACCGCTGCGTCCAGGCCGTGAGGCTGGGCGCCGAGGGCTTCGTCGACAAAGAGGAACCGGTCGAGCGAGTGGTGCAGGAGATCGAGCACAGCCTGGAGCGACGGCGCTTGGAGCGGGAGGTGGCCTCACTGCGCCGTGACCTGGGTGCCGATAGCCCGCTCTTGGGCGACAGCAAGCCGATGCTGGCCCTCAAGGATGCCATCGCCCGCGTGGCCCCGGTACCGAGTCCTGTGTTGATCGTGGGTGAAAGCGGATCGGGGAAGGAGTTGGTGGCTCGGGAGCTCCATCGGATGGGACCCGGCGAGCGGGAGCCCTTCATCCCGATCAATAGCGCCGCACTCCCCGAGAGCCTGGTGGAGAGCGAGCTGTTTGGCCATGAGCGCGGCGCGTTCACCGGTGCGACTGCCACACGGAAGGGCGCGTTCGAGATGGCCGCGGGCGGTACCCTGTTCCTCGATGAGGTTCGTGAGCTTCCCCTAGGCACCCAAGCCAAGCTGCTGCGCGTGCTGGAGGAACATGCGGTGAGCCGCGTGGGCAGCACTCGGATGATAAGGGTGGACACTCGCGTCGTGGCAGCCACGAACCGTGATCTGGAAGCGGAGGTTGCGGCCGGCCGGTTTCGGCAGGACCTGTACTACCGCCTGAACGTGCATGTGCTCACGGTGCCTCCCCTTCGGGAACGCCTCTCAGACATCCCAGCGCTGGTGCACCATCTGCTCGAAACCACCTGCCGCCGCTACGGGGTGCGCAACAAGGCGTTGAGCGGCGAGGCCCTCGATCTCTTGATGGCGCACGATTGGCGACGCAACAACGTGCGGGAGCTGCGAAACGTCGTGGAGCGGCTCATCATCGCGGTGCCGGGAGACACCATCGGGGCCGAGCACGTGCCGGTGGATATCCGAACGCGTGCCGCTGCCCCGCGGCCTCGCCGGCCGGCCACATTCCAGGGACAGAAGGCGGAGGCCGAGCGGCGCATCGTTCTCGCCGCGCTGGAGCGGAACGACTGGCACATTACACGCACGGCGGAGGAGCTGGGGCTTGCCGACCACGCAAGCCTGCTAAAGATCATGCGGCGGCACGGCATCAAGAAGAAGGAATAAGACCACCCCGAACCGCGTGTCCATCCGGACACCTCGTCTACGTTCCCAGCGTGTCTATCTGGACACGTTGAAACATCCCCTCCTGCTCGCCGCCTCGGTAACTCGTTGATCGATAACCACTTACCACGCACCACACACCACACACCTACCTGGCACACCGCGTGCTTTTCCTGAGTGCAGGGAGCACCCAGTGAGGAACCGGCGCCGCCGGCGCCACTTGCACAAGGAGGGCACTATGCGGGTCGCAACTGATCGAAACGAGTGGATGAAGCGTCGCCTGGGAGATGCCGCGGTCATCGCCGTCCTGGCTTTGGGATACCTGCTCTGGGGGTGCGACAAGCCGGGATATGACGGCCGTGCCGAGAAGCGCACGTCGGTCGCGGAACAGCCGACCTCTCGTCCTGTGGTGGTCACCCCTGCTTCCTACGAGCAGCCCGCACCCACGCCGGAACCAGTCGTCCGTACCACACCGATCACGTTTGACGAGGCGGAGCAGGCGTTCCGCGAGCTGCGGTATGAGGACGCGGTGCTGCTGTTCACCGCGTATGTGGGGCGGAAGCCCGACAACCCGTGGGGTCACTACATGCTTGGCCTGTCGGCGTGGAAGGCAGGTGACTACCTGACAGCAGAGTCCGCCTTCGAGGAAGCGCTTTCCGACGATCCTCGACATGTGAAGAGTCTGCTCGGCTTGGGCCGCGTGCTGATCGAGACCGACCGGTCCGACGAGGCGATCCAAGAGATCGAGTTCGCTCTGGAGATCGATCCGGCCTCGGGGCAGGCGTGGCGCCTGATGGGTCGCGCGCTCCACGAGCTGGGGCGGGTCGATGAGGCAATTGCCACGTACCTCGACGCGATCGCCCTCGACGAGCACGATGTGTGGTCCATGAACAACCTGGGGTACGTCTACATTCAGCACGGGCGGTTCGTTGATGCGTTGGGTCCCCTCGCCCGGGCGGTAGAGCTGGCACCGGACGTTGCGGTGTTCCAGAACAACCTTGGGATTGCGCTGGAGCGCGCCGGCTACGTCGGGAGTGCTGCTGAGGCCTTTAGAGCAGCGCTTGTGGCGGACGAGACCTACGAGAAGGCGGCTGCCAACCTGCGCCGCGTGGAACAGCGGGGCACCGACCTCGACATCACGGCCGACCTTACAGCCATCGCTCAGCGGTTCACCAACGAGGTCGGGAGCTGGCGCGGTCTCGCTGTGGGGCACGCCGAGCTGGATACGCTGCCTCCGGACTCGCTTCCTGACCCGAAGCGCCAGCCGGATCGGCAATGAGTTCCACAGCAGCCGGAACTTGAGAGGCCGAGGGTGGGATCGCCCTCGGCCTCGATGCGCCACACACCGCCTCAGACGTGCATCAGCCGGCCTCCCGGAACACCCGACGAGTCGGAACCTGCCTTGTGGGAAACAAGATGTGCCGTCCCGCCCGCATGCCTCGGGTGACGGCGCGGCGTCGGTGTCGCAGCGCGATCCACAGCGGCACGGGCCGGGCACCGAACCGCGCCTTGGAGGTCTCGGTGCTCTGCCCCAGAGACAGTTGGCGCACCCCCCGCTCGATGGCGCAGCGAATGACCTCGGCGAGTTGGTTGAAGTAGAGGGCGCACCGGACATTCTCCCGGTAGTCGATCCCGTGGAACAGGTCGTAGGCCCGCTCACCGTCCAGCAACATCGCGACCCACCCGATCACCCGGCCGGCACAGTGGAATTGGAGAAGCCACGCGCGGTCCCCCAGGGCCTTCCCCAGCTCAACAAAGAACGCGGGTGTCAGCCGCTCGAGTTGAACCGCCGCACGGTCGAGCACGGCCTCGTACAGCCGGTGAAGATCGCTGTCGTATGCTGCGAGGGGAGCCACGCTGACCTCGCATCCCGCGCGAGCAAACTGCCGCGCGGCCTTCCGGATCTTGTAGCGGTAGTCGGAGCGCAAGCTCGCAAGGTACGCCTCATAGGAAGACCATTCGATGGGGAGCACGGCGTTGGGCTCGCTCGGGGCCAGCAGCCAACCGGTGTGCGCGTTGCCAAACGCCGCCTCGGCGGCCGGTCGGTCCGAAAGCCCGAACTCCTTGAATACCAGCCACGGTGCCTCGCCCGGCTTCGCGTGTTCCACCATCGCTCGGGCGAGGGCAGAGAGCACCGCCGCGGCATGGGCGTGCGGTGCGATGCGCACGGGGGGATTCCCCACCGAGAGCGGCGTGCCGCACAAGGAGAGCGTCGTGCGCAGGAAGCCGGGCCGCACGGTCCGGGCGGCGTGGATGAACCAGCGGAACAGGCCGTGCGTCAGCCGCTCCCCGTCGATGGCGATCCGCGCAAGCGGTGCGGCCCCGGCGAGTCTGCCATCAGCATCCTCGACGGTGGCGTAGCGGAGTTCGACACCGGGAAGGGCCGCGCGCTCCACGGCTCGTAGCACGGCGTGGGTGCTCAGGGGATCCCCGCCGAGGGAGTCCCACGAGGCCGAATCGACGGCCTCGATCGTGTCGACCAGGCGCACCCTCATCATGGCGAGTCGTCGCCTCCGAAGCGCCGCTCTATCGTTGCCGCAGGCAGGCCGAGGAAGTCGAACGGAGGCGAGATCGTGAATCCCAGTCGCCGGTAAAAGGTGAGCAGCGGCTGGTTACCTGCATCCACGAAACCCGTAGCGAGAGTCTTGCCCTCGGCACGCACGGCGTCCAGGGCGGTGCGAACCAGATCGGCACCAAGGCCTGCGCCTCGAGCGCCCGGATCGACAAACAGCCACAACCCGCAGGCCTCGACGCGGCGGTCACCTGCGGGCCGATGCATGACGTGGCTGTAGGCACGGACGAACCGCAGGTACTTGAGCCATGCTGAAGCGCCGATCCTCCACAGCAGGCGGAGCAGGAACCGGAGCCCGGTGAGCGGTCGCGGAAACCCGTCATACGCCACGGCGACTGCGGCGTTCACGCGACCTGCGTCGTCAAAGGCGAACACGCGTGCCGCCGGATCGGCGAACGCCAGGCGAAAGAACGCGGCCCAGTAGCGTGCGAACCGGCGGTCGTCCAACCCCAGCGCCCGCTGGTAGAATGCGCTCCCGGCGAACGCTGCGGTGGCGCTGTGGGCGACGGCGGCCGCGTCACTCAGCCCCAACCGCCGGAAGCGGACGGCTGGTGGGCTGGCTCTTGTCATCGTTATCTCCGAACCCGACGTCTCGGGCGATCATGTCGTCGAATGTCTCTCGTCGGCGCAGCAGCGTCCCCTTGCCCAGACGGACCGACACGATCGCCGGGCGGGGGAAACCGAAACTCGATTCCTGCACCGTGAAGTACGCGCCGGCATCACACACGGCGAGGACATCGCCGGGGACGATCGGCGGCATTCGCTTGTTGCGATAGATCCAGTCCGCGCTGAAACACACCGGTCCTACCAGCGTGTATCGGTGGTTGCGGGGTGCGCGCACGGTCCGGCAGAGGAACACCTCGTGGTACTCGTAGAACAGCGGGAACGCGACGGTACCGGCTGCGCCGTCCGTGATCACCCACGTGCCGATGCCGTCACGCGGCTTCACCTGGCCGACACGCAGTAGCAGCACGTCGGCCCCGCTCACTACGGCGCGCCCGGGCTCGAGCACGAGCCGCGGGAGCGGCACGCCGCGGCGCTCGCAGATACCGGCCAGGGTGCCAGCGACGGTCTCGGCAAAGGCCTCGATCGCCGGGAACCGGCGCGGGTCCGGCGCTGTCGGTAGGTGCCCAACCGCTTGGTAGCGCAGGAATTCGACGGTGTCGAGCTCCCGGCTGGTGGGGACCCCGAACCCGCCACCCACATCGACCACGTAGGTGGCTAGCCCCAGGTCGGCTGCCTCGGCAACGCAGGCAGCCAGGCGCTCGAGCGGCCGCACGTAGTCCTTGGTCCGCCGAATCCCAGTGCCCACGTGGCAGTGCAAACCGGCGTACCGGAGTGCCGGCCTGTGGGCTATCCGGCGCAGCGCCCGAGATACCTCGCCCGATGGGAGATCCAGTCCGAACACCGATTGCCTACGGGACCCGGTGGCCGACGCCCGGTTCATCCCCCGCGGCACGCAGTCGGGATTCACCCGCAGCAGGATCCGCGCGCGACGTCCATGCCGATGGCAGAGAGCATCAACAGTGTCCAACTCCTGCAGGCTGTCGACGACGATGAGACCGGCGCCGTCAATCACGGCGCGGGCGAGCAGGTCTCCCTTGTTGGGGCCGTTCACCATGATGCGGGAGGGCGAGACCCCTAAACGGCGGGCGAGCTGCCACTCGTAGAGCGTGCCGACCTCGGGTTCCAGGCCTTCTTCGAGGATCATCTGGACGATCCCCGGGGTGTTGTTGCACTTGAACGCGTAGTACGTGGTCACCGGTCCCGGGTAGGCGTCCTCGAAGGCGGCCCGTAGCTGCTGGGCGCGGCGACGCAGGCCTACCTCGTCGACCACGTGGAGCGGGGTGCCGAACTGCCGCGCGAGGGTCTCAGCGCGGGCGCCGCCGATGACGAGCGCGCCGCTCTCGGTTGCGCTGAATCCCCAGTCCTCTACTTGCAAGCTCATGCTGCCTCCTCCTCGGCACTCGGGGTTGTGAGCCGACCGTCGAGCAGGTGGACCATGCGGTCGGCCAACGACCTCACACGGGCGTCATGGCTGACCAGCAGTACGGTGGTGCCGTTCTCCCGCGTCGCAGCGCGCAGCAGGGTGACGATCTCCCGCCCAGTCTCGCCGTCGAGGTTCGCTGTGGGCTCGTCGGCGAGCACTAGGTCCGGGTTGCCGACCAGCGCGCGTGCCAAGGCGACCCGTTGTTTCTCTCCCCCCGAGAGCTTGACAGGCCGGTGGTCCCCACGGTCCGCTAGCCCGAGCCGCCGCAGCATTGAGCGGGCCTCGGCGCGAGCCGCAGCGCGGCGCATACCACGCAGCTCTAGCGCCAGTGCCACGTTCTCAGTGGCAGTGAGCACGTCGATCAGTCTGAAGTCCTGGAACACGAACCCGAGCCGTGCACGGCGGAACGCGGACAGACGCCTCTCATCCAGCGCCCTGAGATCGATGCCGCACACCTGCACCTCACCTGTGGTTGGGTGCTCCAGCCCCCCGGCAACCGTGAGCAGGGTGGTCTTTCCGCTGCCACTGGGTCCTGCCACGACGGTGAGGGTGCCGCGCTCGACGCGGAGCGTGACGTCGTCGAGCGCCCGCACCGGTGTCGGACCCGGGAAGACCTTGCGCACGTGCCGTAGGTGCACCGCAGGTAGTGCCGTCATCGGCGGAACGCCTCCATGGGTGAGAGTCGCAATGCCAGCCGCGCGGGCAAGAGGGCACCCAGGGTCGCCATCCCGGCGGCCCCCGCGAGGGCAGCGGCCGCGATCCCTGGATCGAGTCGGAACTCGACTTCCGGTACGAGGGCCGGCAGTGCGTGCTGTAGTCCGAGTAGCACGGCGAGGCCGATGACCCCGCCCACCAGGGCGGCGGTGAGTGCTTGCTGCAGCACCACGCCGAAGCGTGTTGCGTGGCGCGCGCCGAGGGCGCTCAGCACAGCGAAATCGCCGCGTTTCTCGAGCACCGCCGTGTAGCTCATCAGCGCCACGACGACGACACCTACAGCGAGGCCCAGCGCGGCGACCGCCCAGAGTACGGGCAGGAACCCGGCCTCGATCTCTTGCCGGTTGTTGGCAAGGAATGTCGCGTGATCGAAAGCGGCGATACCCGGGATGGAGGACTCGAGTGCCGCGGCCACAGCGGTTGCCTGGTCTGGTTCGGTCTTCACGAGGAAGAAGGTCGCCCGGTCCGCCACGCCGACCCGCCGCAGGAGCTGCTTACGGGAGGCGAAGGCGTACTGCGTAACGAGGAGGTTGGTGCCGGTGCTGATCCCGGCGATCCGGGCCGTGTGACCGGCGAGCTCGATCTCGTCCCCAAGCCAGACGTGCATCCTTCGTGCGAACGCCCGATCGATGATGATCTCCTCCTCTCGTGGTACGGCGACGCCGGTGACCAGGGTGCGGGGCCTAGCGGCGGGCGCGTTGCCGTCGAGTCCGATTACCAGCAGTGTGCGTCGCTCACCTCGGACCTCGGCGGGGACCAGGGCAGCGAGGATTGGCTCTGCAGCGCGCACGCCGTCTACGGCGAGGATGCGTTGCCGGACGGAGCCGCGCAGCACGCCGCTTGCCCGCATCAGGTTCCACGAGCCCCGGGAGCCCACCCACACATCGGCGTCGGCCTGCGCGATGTAGTCGAGCGACCCGTGAACCGCCCCGCGGTACACGCCGGCGAGGAACACGGTCAGGGTCACCGCGCAGGCAAGGCCGCCGGCCGTGAGGGCGAAGCGCACGGGCTCGCGTAGGGCGTAGCGCAGACCCAACGTCATCGCGGCGTCTCCTCCGGCGACGTCGGCCGCGGCGGCCGGCCGAAAGTGGCGTGGGCCTGGGCAAACGTGTTTGTCGCCAGGGATGCGACGAGGGCGAGCTCGCCGGCCAGGACGGTGGCGCCCACGATCTCGGCAAACTTCTTGCCATGCCCGCTGCCCGCGCAGCCGAGGATCGTCAGGCACTCGCGCTGGCTGGGCAGCCGGGTGCCGCCACCGACGGTACCGACCACGAGGTTCGGAATCGTGATGCTGGCGTACAGATCGCCGGTGCCGGTGGCCTCCATGATGGTGAGGCCGGTCCCGCTCTCAGCCACTGTCGCGACGTCCTGTCCCGTGGCGACGAATAGGGCCGACATCGTGTTGGCGAACTGCGCCTGCGCGCCAATCGCGCCGGAAACGATGCTGGCGTACGCACCCTCACGGGCCACCCGGGCGAGGGCATCGGGCGTGGTGCGAAACGAGCGTGCAACAACCGCCCGTGGGATCGTGACGTCGGCATCCACCCGCCGACCGCGCCGTTCTGCTGTAGCGAGCGCCGCGATCTTCTTGTCGCGGGAGGCGTTGGTCTCGATGCTGAATGCTTCGACGCGCGCGAACGGTGCCTGCCGTCGCAGCCAGTCGCATGCCGCCGCCGTGGCTAGCGTGACCATGTTCTGTCCGGCGGCGTCTTCGGTGTCGTACACGAACCGCAGTACCAACCGGCGTCCCATGCGCACGGGCTCTACCCGGAGTAGCCGGCCGTGCCGCGTCTGGGTTGCCACGGCCACGCGAAGCTGCTCGACGTGGGTGAGCGTCCATGCTACGGCGGCCTGGGCCGCGGCGCCGGACGGGAACGCAAAGAGCGGTGCGCGTGAGACCTCCGGTTCGCTCGCCTCCACCGTCGCGCCGCCTGCCGCCGTAATCGCCTCCGCGCCGCGGCTCACTGCGAGCACCAACGTGCCTTCGGTCGTGGCGAGGGGCACGTGGAACGTTCCCCGGGCTGAGTCGCCGAGCACTGCAAGGGGACCGGCGACGCCCACCGGCACGCGGACTACCCCGACGAAGTTCTCGATCTGCCCGCGCAGCGCTTCCGCATCTTCCAGCCGCAGCGCCAGGTTCGGCAGCGATACGCGCCTGCTGCGCCGCAGCGCCTCGAGCCGCTCCTGGCGCGCCGCCTCTGTCCAGTTCCGTCGGCCGATCGAGTTCGGCGAAGTCCTGGCCATTGGAGACTCCTCAGTACACGCGCCGGAGGCCGGGCTGCATCACGCCTACCGCCAGCAGGAGTGGTGCGCCGAAGAGGTGGAACAGCATGACGGCGAGGATTGCCCAGAACAGCAAAGCCGGCGCGTCCTGGAGCCAGATCATCGCCGGCAACAGAGCCGCGAACGACAGGTAGTTGATCGCGCTCTCCAGCCCAGGCTTCCAGTGGGTTGTCACGAGGCTGGTAATCGGGTACCGGATCGGCAGCCAGCACAGCGCGATGAGCACGACCGTGTACGCGGTCGCCCAGCCGGCCGGCAGCTCGAGGAACCAGAACAGCAGCACGGAGAAGAACGCCGGCGGCGCGCCATGGCTCACACCGCTCTCCAGCACCCGCGCTTTCATCGCGTACTTGAGACTGCAGGTAGCGGCAGCGGCGATGGCGAGCCCGGGTCCCCAACCTGGCAGGAACACACCCGCCTGCCAGAGGAACAGCATCGGCACGAACGTGAGGCCGATGACGTCGGTGATGAGGTCCAGTGTCTCGCCCGACACCTCGGGAATTCGCTCGCGCACCTTGAACCGCCGGGCCAGGGTGCCGTCGGTGTGGTCCACCAGCAGCACGAGCAGGAGCCAGCGGACGGCCGCGTCGAGATTGCCCACCACCAGCTGCTGCGCGGCGAGCATGGCGAAACCGAGGCCGGCGAGGGTCCACAGGTGGATGGGGAAGGTCGGCCGGAAGTAGAAGTGCATGGTCAGGCTCCCGCGGTGCCGTTCTTCCGCACCGATGCCACCTCGAAGTTGCGGTAGACGAACGAGCGGTCGGCGTCGAGCAGGCGCGCGGCCAGGGCTCGATGCGGCGTGAACAGACGGTCCAGGTTTGGCGGATGTCGCCGCAGGACCAGCAGGTTTCGGTAGCAGAGCCGTGCACCCGGCGTCGCCACGCGATGCGTGGCCCGGAGCATGGCTTCGAACGTGTCGCCCGGCACCCACTCGAACACGTTGGAGTAGTTGAACGCGTCCACGCTGGAGTCCGGGAGGGCGCGGAGCACGTCGCCCAGCTCGCCGGTGACGACCTCGATCCGGTCGAGGGTCGCGCGGAGTGCGTCATACCGCTCCGCAGCCAGGTACGGCGGCACCGCCGTGTCGTCGAGGTACCGGCCGAAACAGATCTGTGCGATGAAGTAGTTGTCGCGAATCGGTAGTTCGACCAGTGCATGCCGCGCCCGGGCGCGGAAGTGCTCGCCAAAGCTGCGGATGCCGCTCACATAGGTGAAGAACGCCGGGTCCAGCCCGCCCATGCCGAGGACGCTGCGGCAGAAGAACACGCGGAAGAACAAGCGCCACGGTAGGGTGTCCCAGCGCTCCTCGTAGAACCGGTGCTGTTGCTCGAGCGACGCGCTCTCGAACAGCCGAGCCACGGTCTTCCGGCCCTGTATTGCTCGCAGCAGTCGACGAAACGCGGTGAGATAGCGCTCGTAGCGGCCCGCCCGTAGAACGCCACGCTCGATCGCCCGCCGCTGAGTGTCCCAGTAGCGCCGCGCGTCCGCGGGGAGTGCCTGTCGCACGGTCTGGTAGGTTTCCCAGCGGTTTCTCGAGTCGTGTGCACCGAGGAACTCCAGGTAGGCGCGGTGCTCCAGGGTCCGGGCGCCCGCGATCTTCAGGTTCAGTAGCCAGCTCTGCACTGGGTTCAGGTCGACCGCGATGATGCGGGTCGGCTGCAGGGTCGCGAGCGACAGAGTATTGCATCCGCCGGAGGTGACCGACAGCAGTGTCTTGCCGGGTCCTACGTCCAGGGCCTCGAAGTCCATTCGCGGGTCTTCCCAGCACTGGGCGAAGAGCAGACGGCCGAACACCGGCCGGTCGAGGATCTCGGGGCAAGTGTCGTTAGCCTGCATGATCGTCAACCTCGTATGAGCCAGTAGAACGGCGGGGCCGCGAACAAGAGGCTATCCACGCGGTCGAGAACGCCCCCGTGTCCCGGCAGCGCGGTCGCGAAATCCTTCACCCCGAACGTCCGCTTGAGGCCGGATGCGACCAGGTCACCCATCATCCCGGCGATGGTCACCGCCAGGGCGATCACTGCGGCGATGCCGGCCACACGGAAGCCCACTGCGGCATTGACCGCGAGCCCGATGATGAGAGCGGCGACCACCCCGCCCGCAACACCGCTCAGTGTCTTGTTGGGACTCGCCTGGATGAATCCCCGTCCCATCGGCCAGCGTCGGCCGACCAGCTCCGCGAAAGCGTCACCTCCGCAGACGACTAGGAAGAGGAACGCGAAGCACGGGAATCGGTCGGGATGCTGAGCGAGGAGAAGAAGGTGCGCACCCGAGGCACCGATCGCGATGAAGCCTGTGACACTCCACGCCGTGTGCCACATGTCGCCTCGCGGGTCATGGGACAGTGCTGCGGCCGCGATCATCACCAGAGCCCACATCACGACGACGGCGTAGAGGCTGGAGGAACCCGCCAGCAACGCGACCAGCGCCACCGTAAGCCCGGCGCCGACCAGCCCAACCGCGGCGCGGCCTCGCAGCCCGACGACGTGTCGGAACTCGAGGAGCGCCATAGCGAGGATGCCGAGCATCGATAGGGCGTAGAGGATGGCGCCGATCCGTGCGAGGGCGAGCATCCCGATTACGAACAGCACGTAGACTCCGTACTTGCGCCACGAAGTCGGCCGCCTGGGCACCGCACCGCGCCGCTGTAGCAGCATGAGCACCGCGCCGATGCTGAAGCAGGCCACCGTTACCGCGAGGACGCGAGCGAACATCACACCGCCTCCTCGAGCGTTGCCGGCAGTACCGTGCGAGGCGAGTCGGGTGCGAGCACTTGGAGTGCCGCTGGCTCGACCGTGATCCGTGTGCGGTAGCGCAGCCTCAGCCACTCGCCGTCGCCGAACGCGCCCACGAGGGCGTCGCTGCGCAGGTCGAGTCGGCGGAGGTTGTTGTAGACCACCGCGTTGCGGCCCAGCCGCTTGCCGCGTCGCAGGCGCAGCAGTGTGTCCAGCAGTGCTCTCCTCGTGCAGGCGGTAATCACCAGAGCGGCGAAAGCACCGGGTGACAGCGTTCCTTTCGGCACGAGCTGCAAGCCGCCGCCGAAGGTCGGGATGCGGCTGAAGAGAACGGCGGATCCACGGTGACGGCGCGGCGTGCCCTGTCCGGCGCGTACCACGTAGTCGGCCACCGGGAGGGTCCCTCGGCAGATCTGATGGGCGGCCACCAACGAGTAGATCGCTGGCCCCAAGCGAACGGCCCAGAGCCGATGACGCCCCGCGCGGAGCTCGTTACAGCGGCGTGCGATCATCGCTGGAAGGGCCAGACCGCCGGCTGTGGCGATCCGCGTCCTTCCCATGCGGAGGAGGTCGACGCTGGTGCGATGTCCCTGGCTGAGCGTCGTGAGCACGGCATCGAGATCCTGTGGGACGCCGAGGTCCCGAGCGAGGTCGTTCGACGTCCCGCTCGGCACGATTCCCAATGCCGTCGTGGTCCCGGCGATCTCCTGGATCACCTGGTGAATCGTCCCGTCGCCCCCCACGGTTACCACCACTGGCACCCGGTCGCGGACCGCGCGCGCCGCGAGTTCCCGCGCCGTCCCGTTGCGACCGATCTCCAGGATCGCGTGGCGCGGAATGCCAAGGGCCGCCGCGACAGGGCGGACGACCGCGGCCGAGCGGGCCCCGGCGCGGGCGTTCACCAGCATGATGCGGGGAGTGTCGGTTGACCGGGGTATTGCCGGGTTGCGCACCGGGACGCTCCATGCGTTGACCGGTGCGCAACCTCTCAGGCAGACGTCAAGGGGCTGTCAAGAAGCGGGCAGGCCCGCCAGCCCCGGCCTACGTCGGTCCCGGCTTCTCCACGATTCGGAACTGCTCTTCCAGTTCGGCCAGTGACTGTTGGAAGGCGCTGTACTCCAGCTCTTGCGTCGGTAGCATCGCCGGCCCGACGAATCCCTGCCGCCGCATCTCGTCGGCCTTCTGCTGTGCCTTGAGCCGGGTCGCGTCCCACACCGGGTTGGCGAACACGTCCACCGCCTCGGAGAGTTTCCCCGCCTTACTTACTGAGTAGGCCATGCAGGCAACCAGCGGCACGCAGTAGGCTGAGGTGATCGCCGTGTTGATGGGCGCCGGCATGAGGGGCATGTGATGACTCCCGCGGGCGTCCCCTGCCACGTAGTGCGCCGTGAAGTACGGGCTCACCACCTCCTCGGGTGCCGGGAATATCCCCTGGGTACGGATGATCGATACTGGGTCGTCCTTGCCCTTGTATTCTCCGGCGATGGTGTGGAGTCGGTCGGTGGAGACGGCTACCACCTGCTGCGTGGGGTACTTCCGTGAGTGGATTGCTCGAATGCCGAACCGGTTCTCGTCCCGGAGCAAGACCGCGAGATCAATGTGCTGCTCCGGCGCGTCGAGCTCGATCACACGGTCGGCACCGGCATGCTCCATGTCGATGACTGTGAAGCGGAAGCCAACCTTCATCTGGGGAAGCATCAACCCCGCGCAGTACAGCGGGCTGGTGAACAAGGTCCAGAGCGGGAAGTTGTAGGCACCGGGCCCGCACTTGTCGGCGGTGAAGACCATGAAGGGCTCAGCCGGACGCTCCTTCGCGGTTTCGTCGAGGGTGATCTCCGCTGCCCCCGGGCCCGCGCCACGGACATTGCCCGACGGGGCGTCCTTTAGGAGGTCCTGCCCCGCGCCGTAAAGCGCCTCCTCTTGGGCGATGGTAGTGGCCGCGGTGAAGACGCTCCAAGCGAAGTTGTGGATCTCGGGATCGTCACTCCCCTGGCGGTGGACCATCAGCAAGCAGATGTCGTCGCCGCAGTGGGTCACGTCGGAGTCCAGGATCAGGCCTCGCTCGGCGGCTCGCTGGAGCTCGGTCCTCACCGCCTCCATCATGCGGGAAGACGGTCTGGTGTGGCCGCCGATGCTCCCCACGTCGGCCTTGATCGCGCTAATTGTGAGCATCACATCCCCCTTTCTCCGGGGTCGGCCCACCGGTAGCGCGCTGTGCTGACGGGCGCAGGGCGAACCGGGTGGCGTACCCCAGTTGTACCCGCGCTACCACCCTGCGCAACTCGCGTCGCTCCGCGGTGCGCGGGATCACCTGACACGTAGTCTGCAGTATCCCGGCCGTCTCCGCTAGGAGCCTCCCACCGGGCTGTTCAACGGCCCTGCCGGAGGGAGTGATCGTTGCAGAGTTCCCACCGCGGTGTGCGCCACGTATTCTTGAGTGCCCACCCCACGAGGAGCCGCCATCATGACCCGTGCCCTTTCGCTGCTCGTCATCGTCGCCGTTGCCGCCGCCGGCTCGGGCTTCGCTCAGGACCCTGCGATTCCCGGTCCGTCGTTTGAGGATATACTGAGTGTCAAGTCCGTGGGATCGCCTGCGATCTCACCGGATGGCCGCACCATCGCCTACACCGTTCGGACGACTGATTGGGATGAAAACCGTTACGACACGGAGATCTGGTTAGTGCGGAATGGTGAGGAGCCGTTCCAGCTGACGCGCACGAAGGAAGGTAGCAGTGACACCCCAAGATGGTCCCCCGATGGCAAGTGGATCGCGTTCCTCGCCGATCGCGGTGAGAAGCAGCAGATCCACCTCATTCGGGCCGCCGGTGGCGAGGCCTGGGCACTCACCGAAGCAGACGCGGGGGCGGGAAGCTTCGCGTGGTCACCGAATGGAAAGCAGATCGCGTTCACGGCGACTGAGCCGGAGAGCGAGGCCGACAAGCAGCGGAAGGAGCGCTACGGTGGGTTCGCCGTCGAGGACGCCGAGTACCGTCTGCGCCACTTGTGGTTGGTGGACATCCCCGGGGAACCCGGCACCCCTGAGGCGCGGCGCCTGACGGAGGGGACGGATTTCACGGTCACCAACTTCGACTGGTCCCCTGGCGGATCCCGCATCGCCTTGGAGCATCGACCCGACCCGTTGATCAACTCGTGGATGCGGGCGGACATCTCGATTCTAGACGTCGCATCCGGGCAGGTCTCGTCCCTGGTGACCGCCACAGGGTACGATGGAAACCCCAACTGGTCGCCGGACGGCCGCTGGATTGCATACCAGTCGTCAGGGCCCGATATCCGATCGGCCTACTACACTAACGGTCTCGTGTTCAAGATCCCCGCCGAGGGCGGCACACCCATCCGGCTCGCGGCCGACCTAGACGAGGATCCGGGTCTCATCGACTGGACGCAGAACGGCATCTACCTGTCGGCATGGCAGAAGATGAGGCGTCAGCTCTTCATCGTCGATGCGAACTCCGGTCGGACGAGACCGTTCGCCACCACGCCGGAAAACATCTGGTCGGTTGACTTCTCGCTCGACGGCCGCACGATGGCACTGGCCGGTCGGACTCCTGCTACCCTGACCGAGGTCTACCGCTCTTCCGTGTCGCGCTACCGTCCGGTCCCAGTCACGAACATGTCTGAGGAGATCGATGGATGGGAGCTCGGAACCAGCGAGATCGTGGCGTGGAACAGTGAGGATGGTACACGCATCGAGGGTGTGTTGCACAAGCCGGATAACTTCGATCCGTCGCGCCGCTACCCGCTGTTCGTCGTCATCCATGGTGGACCGACAGGTATCGACTACCCGGTGGCTGTGTTTGGCTCGGTCTACCCCGTGCACCAGTGGCTTGCGAAGGGCGCCCTCGTGCTGCGTCCCAATTATCGAGGGTCGGCCGGGTACGGTGAGGCGTTTCGGTCGCTCAACGTTCGTAACCTCGGAGTGGGTGACGCGTGGGACGTGTTGAGCGGCGTCGATCACGTCGTCGAGATGGGGATCGTCGATACCACTCGGATGGGGGCCATGGGGTGGAGCCAGGGCGGCTACATATCGGCCTTCCTCACGACCAACACGAGCCGGTTTGCGGCGGTCTCGGTGGGAGCGGGTATCTCCAATTGGGTGACCTACTACGTCAATACGGACATCCATCCGTTCACCCGCCAGTATCTCAAGGCCACGCCTTGGGATGATCCGGAGGTCTACGCGAAGACGTCCCCCATGACCTCTATCAGGCGAGCGCGCACGCCGACGTTGATCCAGCACGGTGAATTCGACCGGCGGGTGCCGATCCCGAATGCGTTCGAGCTGTACCAGGGGCTTCAGGACATGGGCGTCGAGGCGAAGCTCATCGTGTACAAGGGGTTTGGCCACGGAATCAACAAGCCGAAAGAGCGCCTCGCAGCGATGTGGCACAACTGGCAGTGGTTCGGCAGGCACATTTGGGATGAGACGATCGAGCTGCCGCTGGAGATCACTGCGGCAGAGAAGACGACGCCGCAGTCGAGGAACCGGTAGCCGCGGCGCAGACCAGCTGGGAGGCTGCTGTCATAGGCTGGCGGGCGGGGTATCTGCGGCCGCGGCAGGGAAGGGGCGATGCTCGGCTGGATAGTGCCCCCGCCAAGGGAGCCGACCAAGACCAAAGAAGAGTTCGCCTGTGAAAGAGCTGCCAAAGTCGATGAACTGGCGGCGTCGGGCTATCTGAAGTCGGAGCGGATACGGCAGGCCCTGCTCAAGGTTGGCCGGGAAGAATTCATCCCCCGCCTCTACCGTGACTATTCCTATCTCGAGGTCCCGCTGCCGCTCCCCGGGGCGCGCGCGACCATCTCGTGCCCCCATAGCTATCCTCTGTTCTACGAGCCGCTGGGTCTAGAAGCAGGTCAGAAGTTCCTGGAGGTCGGGCTGGGATCCGGGTACGGCGCTGCGGTCGCGCGAGAAGTCGTGGGCAAGGAAGGTCTGGTAGTCGCGATGGAGATCGATCCCGTGACCTTCCAGTTCGCCAAGGCCAACCTGGAGGAAACGGGCTACCATGACGTCGTCCTCGTGAACGCCGACGGCACCTTGGGGTATCCACCTCTCCAGCCCTACGATCGGATCTCCATCACCGCCGCATGTAACGCCATACCGCCGCCGTTGCTCGATCAACTTCCGTTGGGTGGTAGGGTGATCGCGCCCGTCTTCGCCGGGAATACCCAGATGCTTGTCCTCATGGAGAGGACGGAGACGGGGATGCGCAGCAGCGAGATCTGCCCCGTGCTGTATGTTTCCCTACAGGGGAAGTACGGCGTATGAAGTCGGCGGCCCATCTCTTCCAGAAGCTCGACGATGGGGCGGTGTGCTGCGGTACCTGCCAGCGAAGATGTGTCATTCCACAGAACCGACTGGGGTGGTGCGGGACGCGCGGGAATGAAGGCGGCACACTATATAGCCTGATCTATGGCGAAGTCTCATCTGTCTCGATCAACCCCATCGAGAAGAAGCCCGTCTTCCACTTCTATCCAGGATCCAGGTGGCTCTCGCTAGGGAGCGTCGGCTGCAATTTCCGCTGCCCGGGGTGCCAGAATTGGGAGCTCTCCCATTGGACGCGCGGTGGGATGGGTACGCGATACCTGTCGCCGGAAGACTCGGTAGCGATGGCGAAGGCTACGGGCTGCACAGGGCTGTCGTGGACGTTCAACGAACCCACCATCTGGTACGAGTACACTGTGGACTCGGCGAAGGCGGCCAAGCAGGAAGGGCTGTACACCAACTACGTCACCAACGGCTCCATCACCCAGGAGGCGCTCGCGGCGATAGCGCCGTTTCTCGACGTGTTCCGGGTGGATGTGAAGGGGTTCTTCGATGCTACCTACAAGCGGATCGGTCACGTCGAGCAAGCCGAGCAGATCCTCAGGGTCGTCCACCAGGCGAGGACACACGGGATGCATGTTGAGGTGGTGACCAACATCATCCCTGGGTGCAACGACAGTGATGTGGAGCTACAGAGCATCGCGCGCTGGATCAGGGACACGCTGGGTCCTCAGACGCCGTGGCACGTGACCCGCTTTTTCCCCCACCTGCGGCTCACCCACCTACAGCCGACGTCGATTGAGAGACTGGAAACGGCGAGGACTATCGGGACCGAGACGGGTCTGTGGTACGTCTACCTGGGCAACGTGCCCGGCCACCTGTGGGAGAACACCTATTGCCACACTTGTGGTGAGCTGTTGATACAACGTGATGTCTTCGAGATCGTGCGGGACAGAGTGAAACACGGCACGTGTCCGGCATGCGGCGAGCGCATTCCTGGCACGTTTTGAAACCGGTTGGTGGCGTGGGGCGTGCGCCGCACGGACTTTGTCCTGGTGCCAACGGATTCAGCAAGAGCGTAGCATGACGAAAGTGAGCGCCGGCTTGCTCATGTACCGGGTCAGGGAAGGCACGCTTCAGATCCTGCTGGCCCATCCCGGCGGTCCGTTCTGGCAAGACAAGGACGAGGGTGCTTGGACCATTCCCAAGGGACAGATTCCGGCCGACGAGGACGCCCAGACCGCCGCCCTACGCGAGTTCGAGGAGGAAACCGGCATCCGTGCGGATGGGCCATTCATCGACCTGACGCCCATCCGACAGCGGGGCGGCAAGACGGTCCACGCTTGGGCGTTCGAGGGCGACTGTGATCCCGCGGCAATCGAGAGCAACACCTTTCAAGTTGAGTGGCCGCCCCACTCCGGGAAGATGCGGGAGTTCCCGGAGATCGACCGGGCGCAGTTCTTCGGTGTCGCGGACGCGAAGAAGAAGATCAACCCCGCCCAGATCTCCCTCATAGAGGAACTGCAACGGCGGCTGGGGGTGCCGTAGCTTCGCTTGGAAGGATATGCGAGCCCGCTCTGCTCTAGCCTTCGTTCCGCTACTCGGCTGCGCGCAAACCGATTCGGGATCAGTGGGAGTGAGTCACCCGGACCCCCGTCACTATGTCTGCTACCGAACACCGGTGCCTCTCGAGGTCGACGGACGGCTCACGGAGCCGGCGTGGCAGACCACGGAGTGGAGTGAGATTTTCGTTGATATCGAGGGAACCGATCGGCCCGCTCCACGCTGGCGTACCCGGGTCAAGATGCTGTGGGACGGCGGGTTCTTCTACATCGGAGCCCAGTTGGAGGAGCCGCACGTCTGGGCAACCCTCACGAAGCGCGACACCGTAGTCTATCAGGACAACGACTTTGAGGTGTTCCTCGATCCGGACGGGGACACCCACAACTACTACGAGCTCGAGATCAACGCCCTCGGCACGGTGTGGGATCTGCTCTTGGTCAAGCCCTACCGAGACGGAGGGCCCGCCGTGACCGGTTGGGATATTGCGGGGCTCCAGGCCGCGATTTCCATTCAGGGCACGCTCAACGATCCCTCGGATCGCGATCGGGGCTGGACTGTGGAGCTGGCACTTCCCTGGAACGCCCTAGCAGGGCACGCGCCGCAAGGCCGTGGTCCCCGCGACGGGGAGCAGTGGCGGGTCAACTTCTCGCGGGTGCAGTGGACCGGCGAGGTCATGGACGGCCGTTACCGAAAGGTGACGGATCCCTCCACCGGCCGCCCGCTCCCGGAGGAGAACTGGGTGTGGTCACCTCAGGGGGCCGCTAACATGCACATGCCCGAAATGTGGGGCGTAGTGCAGTTCAGTGACGTTGTCGTCGGCGAAGGTCGGGTGCTCTTCCGGCCGCCTGAGGGCGAATCGGTGCGCAGGGCGCTCCGACGGGTGTACTATGCCCAGCGATCGTACGTCCGCGAGCACGAGCGGTACGCCAGCGACTTGGCGGAGTTGGGCCTGGATACTATGACGGTGG
>JABAOF010000319.1_pt1 | contig 28485 bp, 27 predicted proteins | sample 7062171 | NCBI WGS metagenome assembly JABAOF01 (sample SAMN14538628, study PRJNA623070) | marine sediment metagenome | biome: marine biome [ENVO:00000428]; feature: marine pelagic biome [ENVO:01000023]; material: deep marine sediment [ENVO:00002113] | place: India: Gulf of Khambhat ...
ATTAACCGCGCAATCATCAAAGAGATCACAATACCGGCCGGTATTGATGATGTATGGAATGCGTGGACTACAAAAGAAGGAATAAAGTCATTTTTTGCCCCTGAGTGTAATGTCGAACTAAAAGTACACGGAATGTATGAAATCTTTTTTACTCCCGAGGCTGGCCCGGGGAAACGTGGTGCTGAAGGTAATCAAATCATGGCCGTTGAACCGAATAGGATGTTTTCTTTTACATGGGATGCTCCTCCGCACCTACCTCATGTTCGAAAACAGCGCACTCTAGTCGTGTTGAAGTTTAATAAAATAGAGGAAGGAAAAACTAGAGTAATTCTGTGTCACACAGGGTGGGGAGACGGGAATGAATGGGAAAGAGCTTTCGATTATTTTTCTGATGCTTGGGATGCTATCTTTAAAAGGCTGATCATCTGGTTTGAAAAAGGTCCTATTGACTGGAGTAAAGAGGATTATCCAACCAAATAGGTAAAGCAAGGTTATGCTATCTTCGCAAGAAATGTTATAAATTGGGAGATGCTTCTGGATGCAATCTAGCCATAAAATGTTTAAAAAAAGATTTTACTTAATGTTGAGAGTGCAGATTCTACTAGGCACATGGATCTTAATCATATCTTTTGCGGCCTTCTGTTTCCAAGTTCAAGAGAAGGAAAAGTGGGTTCCAGATTATAATCAGCGTGATGAGTGGCAGCAACCGGAAAAAATCCTGGATGCTATTGGAATCCGTTCTGGAATGACTGTGGCCGATGTGGGAGCAGGAACGGGCTATTTTACGTTTAGATTGGCCGAGCGCGTAGGCCCTGAAGGGAAGGTTTACGCCAATGATATTAATGAAGCAAATCTCAAAAAAATTCAAGACCGCATCAAAGAGGAAGGAACAAAAAACATCATCACGATTTTAGGGCAACAAGATGATCCGGGATTACCGGAGGGACAGATAGATATTATCCTTATGGTTCATGTTATTCACATCATCATCCATGACCAAGATCCTTTTTCATTTTTGGAAAACCTTCGACCGAGTTTGAAACCTGATAGTTTGCTAGTCATCGTTCATTGGGATGGGGAAAAAATGGGGTACCCAGATGTCTATGCTTATTCCCAAGAAAGCCTACTCACAGTCATGGAAAAATCAAATTTCAAACTCGTCCGCGTAGAAACATTCCTGCCGAGAGACAACATTTATATCTTTCAAGTCAAGTAGAATCTATGTTCTTCGCAACAATCTTTAGGCGACTCAACCTTTTTTTCATAACCAGGAGCAAAATAGTAAAGGAATATAGATGTAGGAGCTGACGAGCTTAGTCAGGAAGGCACAACGAGGTGACTTGAATGCCTTCGCTTTGCTCATCCAACATTTCCGAGATATGGCAGGGGGGAAAGCCTGTTCCATACTCGGTGCTTTCCATCTCGCCGAAGACGCAGGCCTGGAACTGGAAAAGCTGATAAAGCAAAAACAGGATACATAAAAAGCAAAGGTTTAGATCTAATCCACAACTGTGCTAGGAATAAGATCATAAGGCTAATTTCCCATTCAAATAAAGGTGAAATCGTCTCCTCTTTTATGGGGTTAATAAAGGTGATAAAGATGATTCATGATTTCATCAAAATAGATTCCGCAGAAGAAGAGGGGGACGGAGGACAAGGAAAGGCTAAACGTAAAGGGAAGGGAAAAGGCAGAAATGGCGAAATGCGGACGTACGAGACTCAAGCCTTGAATTCTGATTATGACCTATACAGTTTAGGAAAAGATGGGAAAAGTGAAGGTCCCATCACCGCCGAAGAAAGCCAAAACGATGTCGTCCGCGCCAATAATGGAACTTATATTGATCTGGCATCAGATTATCAACTCTAAAGAATAAAGATCAGAAATGTTTGACCATTTCAGAAAAAAATCCTTGGAGATAAAACCGCTTCTCAAAACGGCGCAAAAGAACTGAAAAAAGTTATATCCCTTTAGTAAACTTTTTTACTACAAATTTCGTATATCACATTGAGGATTCCTCCATATCTAAAATTATATATTCACCGCTCTAAAAAAGGGAGGAATCAATAAACAAGGAGGTATACATGAAAAGCATCAGAACCATTAAAGTCCTATTCATCGCTGCTCTTCTGCTGATGCCGACATGGTCTTTTGCCAAATCCCAAGTCAAAGCCAGCACGATCATCGATCAAATCAACGCAGGAAAGGCTGTCCAGTACAAAAATGCTGAAATAGTAGGCGATCTGGACTTCACGTCTATAAAAGATGTGACCGTGGACGAAAAATCTAAGGCAGGCAGACTCCTCAGTAAAGGTTCAACTCTTGTCTACTGGTATCACGTGAGATCTCCCGTATCTTTTACCGACTGTGCTTTCACAGGGGACGTGCTCGCCTATATCCATGATGATGATGAGAATGAAACGCACAACGCAATCTTTTATGAGGATGTCGATTTTCAGGGCTGCAATTTCCAGGGAAAATCAGCATTCAAGTACGTAAAATTCAAAACTAAGGCTAACTTTAAGAACACGCAGTACAGTGATGAAGCACTTTTCAAGTACACAAAATTTTCGACCGCTACAAGCTTCTCAAACTCCCGCTTCGACGATGCAGCTAATTTTAAGTACACAAAGTTCTCGGCCGATGTCAGCTTCTCAAATTGCAACTTCAGTAGAGAAGCCAATTTCAAGTACACTAAATTCCCTAAAGCTGTGAATTTTGATAACGCGACTTTCAAGCGGCTCGCTAATTTTAAATACACAAAATTCCCTGAAGGAGTAAACTTCAAGGATGCTCAATTTATGGGAAACGCCGACTTTAAGTATACTAAGTTCTCAGAACCCTTAAATTTTGATGGCGTAGTTTTCGACGATGATGTGAACTTCAAATACACCAAAATAGACGGAAAATCGTTCACATCGTATCTGGTGAAGAAAAAACTAAAAAGATCATAGACTAATAAGCTAAAATAGCAATAAGTTGAAATAATTTCTTTCAGATAACAAGCTGAACATCGCCTCTGGCGAGGCCAAGACATTAACCGTTGCGGCTTTTGCCGCGGTTAAAATAATATTTCGCGCAATTTCTTGTTATAATTATTTTCCCATCAATCCCCAATTCCAAAAAGCCCCGCCACTTTTTCATCGAGATAACTGCTTTATTTTCATCCTCTTCCTCTAGCTCAAAAAGCATTATCTTCCCCAGGCGTCTTATTTTCTTAAAATATTCGTCCGCCTTATCTATTGCTTCTTTTAGCGAATAGGGCTCAGGATCATATAAAGTCGCAAAATCGACTTTATTCCTGTATCCCCTAATAAAAAATTTCTTTTCTCTCATCCTTCTCTCTTAAATTTTTCGAAGAAAGCAATCTCGACTCCCCCTCCCCTAATAAAATTTAGTCGCTTCAAACCTACTAAAATTGCACTAAAATCCTTTTCTAAAAAATATCGAGGCCTAAAAATCACCTCAAGAATCACCTATAAGGGTTATTGACCGAATAAAGGGGATATGAAATAAAAGATACTCATAACTGAAAGAGATATTTGAACCGTTTTTGAGCAACAAAAACTAAACCTTCTTAAAAAGAAGGTTGCGTATAAAGGAAGCGAGGGCTTCCAGAACCTATATATAAACGGAGGTGTTTATAATGAGAAGAATCGGACAATTTGCTTTGGTCGGCACTATTTTCCTGACCTTGGCTGCCAACTTGCAAGCAACGGATTCACGAAAGATAGTCCTCACAGGGGCGATTTATCATGAGCTAACGCCTGCAGGGATGGTGATCACCACGGTTGATTCTCTGCTCAACCCAATCTATATGCTGGACAATTCTAATTATGTAAACATTGACTATGATGGCGCAATCTACAGCGGTTTCGGCTTTATAAAGATGGAATCTCTAGGCCTGCCCGGAGTTCTCGGTCTTCAGATCGGGAAACGCTACGGCAGCTACAGGGACAATATTTGGTCTGGTCCAGGCCAAAACATAAACGATCTAAACGGCTTAGTCGCACCTATTTGTGGTCAAACCAACGTAGGAGTCGATAACGTAAACGTGACTAATATAGATGGCGTAAGATCCTTTGGCATCTATTATGCTCTTCCTCTGGGTGAAAAGCTGAAGGCAGGTTTTGGTATCAACACTGTTGGTCGGGGAGTTTCTGGCCTTCGCGATAGTGACCCCCAGTCAGTTTCTACCGAAAGAGAAGATACATTTAAAAAGAAAATCTCAACGATGATGTTCCGCGCAGGTTTGGGATACCCACTAAAAGATAACCTAAATCTTTCCATCGATATCGGTCTGGGGAAGCCAAAATATCTCTATCAATATACGATTGCTGAGGGCTCAACCGCTGACAATGAAAAGGCCTCATTATCAGGCTCAGATATAGATGCCAACATAAGGCTTGATTACTCGGTAAACGAAACTACCAACATAATCGCCAACCTTTCCTATTTCTCCTATGGAGGATCTCTGAAGGTCGATCCCGACACCGATACCGCTGATGATGCAACAACCTTTAAAAGAGCCCAGAAGAGCTTCGCTTTTTTAGTCGGACCTCTATTCCATGGAGATGGCTATAATGTTGGTTTCCAAGTGGGTCTTATGACTGATAAGTCACAGGAAGAGAGAAGCATAGAAACACCTGATACAGATTCCATAAAGGATAATCCAAGCTTATCCTATTTCCCCATCCTTAGAATCCTGGCCGAGAAGCAGCTTTTCAACTGGTTCACGATGCGTGCTTCGATCACCTACGAGACCACCAAGGAAAAGACGCTGATAAATCCTGACTATGATCCTGCAAACACAGATTGGAAGACAATTAGTGCTCAGGCTACCTCTTCCTTAACTCCTGCATTCGGATTTACGGTTAACATGAAGAAGGGATTTTTCGTAGAAGCTTATATGTACGATACCATCTTTCTCGAAGGGCCATGGTTCCTTACTGGAAACAGTTCAGGGCCTGACCTCAATATTGGCGTCAGCCTGGGCGTCAAGCTTTAAGGGCGAAAGTTTAATAGACGCGAAATTAAAAGGCCGAAGACCATAAGGTCTTCGGTCTTTTTTTTGGTTAATCAAAACCATCCAAAGATAAAAATAAAGGTGGGTTTGATGATTCAAACTCCTACGTCATAACTCTAATCCTAAGCCTATTCCTACTTGAAGGCCGCCTAAATTTGCTTCAATATCCACTGGCTTTACTTTGCAGTAGCTGTATCCACCTTTGATATCAAGGAATAATGCTCCCCCTACTTTAAAAATGACACCAATTTGCCCGATATACCCGATATCTCCTTTTTTTACTGTTCCGATTTGATTTACTTCCTTGTATCGAAAATACCCAACTGCTAATCCTACGTATGGTCTTATGCTTGTCTTTGCCAGTCGATATCTCACACCCGCATAAAGAGGAATAATTTGTATCTCTGTATCCTCTTCGGTAAAAGTCGTCTTCCCTTTTTTGGAAAAATAATTGGCTCCAGCCCAGATGCTTATTCCTTTACTTAAAGTTATGCCTATCTCTCCTCCAAAACTCTTCCCATTTCCGTATATGTCCTTGAAGCTTTGATCTTTGGGTTGAAAATAATTCCCCTGCGCCTCTATAAAAAATACTTCTGCATGGGATAAAGCCGAAAACATAATTATTGTTAAACAGAATAGTAATATTCCTTTTGCTCGCATGGCTGCCTTTCCTCCTTAATCAACATTTATGTAAATTGGTTCGCTTTCACGGTTCAAACTGTCCACAGCTACCAAGGCGTATTTATACTTTCGTTCTTTCTTTACATCCCTATGTATGTATTGCAAAGAATCAGCGCTTAACTCAACCAACAAACTCTGGGTTTTTCCTTCCACCAGGTAAATCCTGTATTTCTCCGTATTTTGATTGTTTGGATTGACCCGCCAAGATAGAACATTGATAAGCTCTGTCTGAGGGCTGGCATTATTCAACACCTGCTGCCCAGCAAAGTTAAAAGGCTTTGAAACTTCTGTCGATTTCGCCAGGATGGATTTATTGAAAGCTATTTCCATTGTTTCAAGACTCCCTTTCTCTAAGATATCGCTCTCCGCTCCTCTAATCCTCTGCAGGCTCTTGGATGAAGTTGTTCTTGTTATCTGAGTATTCCCAGCTCCTCTACTAACTCCTTGCCCTGTTGTATAGGCCGCGTCTCCTTCTCGATCTTGGGCATCAACAGCCACCAGAGCGTAGGTATATTCTCTATCTCCATCTACATTTCTATGCAAGTACTCCGTATAAGGAACATTCACCTCACCCAATAAGCTTTGGCTTGAATTTTCGACCAGATAAATTCTGTGTTTCACCACTGAATCCAAAGGATAAGCTTCCCAGGTCAGAATATTTATGAATTCTTTCAATAACAAGGATTTGTTTTCTTCCGTTTCATAAGAAAAATTTAGGGGAACACGGGGAAGGACAACCAACGATATACTATCTTCTCCAGTTTGCAGTATTGAGTCATAGACAACGGCTCTTACTGTGTGATCGCCATTAATAGCAGAACTTGTATCCCAGTTGAATTGATAAGGAGCAGTTGTATCAGTCGCCTCCAATCCTGCGTTTACATAAAACTCAACTCTTGATATTCCATCGTCATCTGTACCGCTTATCTCTATAGTAACAATTCCCCTAACAACTTCCCCTGTCTGCGGTGAAGTGATGGATGCGGTAGGCGGTTGGTCTAATCCCCAGCCTATCTGAGCCGCGGTGTAGTGACATATTGCATCCTCACTGTGTCTCATTATACAAGCCACAGTGTTATCTGGATTGCAGTCTGTATGCTCACAGTTTCCGTTCAGAATAGGCCTGTAGGAATTACACGGATTACAGCTCGTACAACCTCCGTATCCCGCTGTATAATACTCGTCACAAGCCCAGAAAATATGGCCTGTTTCATGGGCCATTATTCTCCAGGTATCACTTACCGCCCAGCCATTATTCTTATATAACAATTGAGTATATGGTCCTCCTAAGTAGGCATAAGCAAACCGCTCGTCAGTAAATCTATCATCGGCTCCTTCGCCAGTGGGATTATAGGCAATAAATGCAGAAAATGCCCAATCAGTACCTGCTTGAGTCTTTAAATCTGTATTGAAAGCATCAACTCGCGTAAATTTAGATCCAATCGTATAGCCTAAATTCGACATGATAGCGTTAATCCATAAATCATCATCATCTGAAGAATGGTCGATAGGCTCGTAGCCCTGGTCAGTATCCGGGCTTTTGTAGTAAGACAGAGTAAAAGATAAACTAATCCCACGTGCCTGAGCCGTACTCGCCCACCAGCTCAATCCTGTCAGACACTGGTTATAAATTAGGTCAATAGCTGCCTGGGTCCAGGTATATTTGTCAGGATTAATGCTCCCGTCGCTTTCCACGAAAAATAAACAACAAGCAACTGTTCCTATCAACGAATCGCTATTACCCGGGCTTAAAAACCCATATTTCTCTCCCCGAAACCGATCAATTTCACCCTCAAGTTTAACGGCGTTCATCCCTCTATCACTCAGATTCCTTAGATAATCATCTTGACTTATCAAAGTACGCTGCAAAGCATCATTTATTAGTGGCTCACCTTTTTCTTTGTACAAAAGGAAGGTCTTTTCTAGCTCGCCAGAGGTAACATAATTAAAAAATCTAACCAGAGAGACAGTCTGCTCATCCTTGTATTTAATATCATCTAAATTGACGGGGTGATAAAAAATTGATTCAATCCCCATTTTTCCCAGCAAATCATCTGCGACTCCCGGATCTATCCGCCCCACCATCGCCCGTGGAGGTGAGAGAACAAAAATCTCACCACCGTAACTCATGATATAATCTCGAGCTTTATTTGCAGAAGCAATATCATCCGTGCTCAATAATACCAAAGTACAGCCTTGTATCCATTCGGGAGGATATTCAAATTGTGCTCTTGCAGAGGGCTCACCATTACTTTCAAATTCTTTAGAACCAAAGCAATAAGCCTTTGACGAACTAAAGGTAATTTGGAGCAAAAATGAGCATAAGAAAAAGTAAACAAAGAACAATTTTAAATATTTGCTGGAGTTTTTACTCATAAAAACCTCCCATTATTTTCAGCGAATGTTTTTTCTAATAACTAGAGCATAATGAATGAAGTGCTAATTTTCAGAATTTTCACCTTGGCGATCATCTAATTTTATCATTTTATCTTAAACTTGATAACAACTATTTATCTATAGAACTTTTAAAACTTCAAGAGCTAATTCATACTTTCCCAGAGGAGGGCTTATCTGGACGCCTATTATCATGTTTTTTATTTTCCCAAGAATTTCTTGAGCAATAGCAACTCCTTCCTTTCTTGCTCTCTCTGCCCCGAGCTCTTGGGCATCTCTCATCCTGTCCATTATTGCTCTGGGAACTTGACACCCAGGGACTTCGTTATGCATGAACTCTGCATTGCGCAAGCTAAAAAGCGGCCAAATCCCCCCAAGTAAGGGAATACGGCAATGTTCTATTCTCTTTAAAAAATTCTCCAGCAGCTTAATGTCGAAAACTGGCTGGGTGATAGCGAACTCTGCCCCAGCCTCTACTTTCTGCTCAAACCGGGATATCTCATAATCAATATTGATAGCACCTGGATTGGCCCCCACTCCGATGTGAAATCCTGTAGGCTCCGATAATCTCTTACCTCCGATATCAATCCCCTTGTTCAGTGAATTCACCACATTAGTAAGGCCAATAGAATCGACATCAAATACCGCAGTGGCGTCAGGATAGTCTCCAAGCTTGGGAGGATCTCCGGTTATGATGAGAAGATTCCTTATTCCTTGAGCATACATCCCGAGAAGATCGGATTGCATTCCTAATAAATTCCTGTCACGGCATGTATAATGAAGAATCGGTTCTATTTCAGTTTGAAGACTAAGTATATTGCTCAAAGCCATGGAGCTCATACGAGCGCTCGCCCGAGGTCCATCAGGAATGTTCACACAATCTATTCCCTTCTGCTCCAGCCTGCGTGCTATCTCAATAATCCTGGACGGATTGTGTCCCCTTGGAGGCACTATTTCGACACTCACTACAAATTCTTTATCCTCTACTTTTCGAGCCATCTTGGATTTATCCCTTAGCTTTATCATCTCCTTCGCTTCCTCAACCTCGGTTGGAGGAAGCACCTGAATTATTTTCCTTTCTGGAGGTTGAAGAGCCTTTATAGCGCTTCTCATAGCTTTTATGTGAGAGGGAGTTGTGCCGCAACATCCGCCCACTACTTTTACTCCGTTTAGTATAAAACGCTTGGCATATTCAGCCATGTATTCGGGCGAGCATAAATAAATGTTCCTTCCCTCTACTTCGCTCGGAATACCCGCATTAGGCATGGCTGAGAGAGGAAGCTCTGTGATTTTGGACATCTTTTCGATACATTGAATCATATGGGCTGGCCCGACACTACAGTTCAGGCCTACGACATGAGTTTTCCATTCTTCAAGCTTTCTCGTGAATACCTCGGGGGTAGTTCCATAAAGGCTGTTTCCGCTTTCCTCAATAGTCATTTCGGCGACAATCGTTAAATCTTGACCAAGCTTTTGCACAGCTTTTATCGCCTGGTGTATTTCATTGATATCAGAAAAAGTTTCGAGAATGAAAAGGTCAACACCCCCTTCCAAAAGGGCCTGCGCCTGCTCGACAAAAGCTTCTTCCGCCTCTTCTACAGTAGTCTGCCCCCAAGGTTCGATCTTCAATCCAAGAGGTCCGATAGATCCAGCCACAAAAATCTCTTTCCCTGCTGTTTCTCTGGCTATAAGAGCACCTGCACGGTTTATATCTTGGACTTTATCCTCTAGGCCGAATTTTTTCAATTTAAACCTATTAGCACCAAAAGTATTTGTCTCGATGATATCCACTCCGCTCTGGACATACTCTTGCTGGACCTCTTTCACTATATCGGGATTAGTAAGGTTGAGCTCGTCAAAGCAGGCATTGATGTAGACTCCTTTGTTATATAGCATGGTTCCCATGCCTCCATCACAAAGAAGGGCTCGTCTTTTGACCAACTCTAAAAATTTTTTACTGATGGCAAATCTCCTTCAATCTGGGGAAGATATTCGACAAAAAATTATAAGGACTCTCAGTTTGAAAATCAAATTGCGGATTACCCTTTGCTTTTATTCCAAGATAAATTCAAGTCTGTCGTAGAGATTTAGCTTTTTCTCATCAGCCATGCCAGCTTGGATTTCCAAGACATACATTGCAGGAATCTTGGAAGAATAGGAAGTGCAGGGCGGCTTTTTACAGGGAGGGACATTGCGTTCGATATGAACAATCCTTTTCTCCTTATCCAGCCAGAGGATATCTATAGATATTTTCATGTTTTTCATCCAGAAAGAGTGAAAATCTTCATCTTTAAAAACAAAAAGCATTCCTTGGTCAGGCTTCAGTTTTTCCCGAAACATAAGCCCTAGTTGTCTTTCTTCATCCGAGATAGCTAGCTCGGCTGTAATAGAAAAACCATCAGGGAGAAACACGTTGACGAATTTTTTCTTACCGCATTCCAGTGAAGAAAGAACAAGAAAGAAGGCCAAACAAGAAAAAAGCAGATTCCTTGTCTTTTTTGAATTTCTTAGCTTGTAGCATGAATTTTGTTTCATTTCTCTTTTCTCTAATATCTAGTGTGTCGAAATCATAGGGACAAAACGGACAGGGAGGAGTTTCTTGTCCTTGAATTTCTTCTTTTCTCTTATAACAAGCACTAACTCCTGGAACGCAGAGCCTACGGGAACGATCATCCTCCCTGAAACTTTCAATTGTTCTAGCAAAGCTTCTGGCACTACATCCGGGGCCGCAGTAACCATAATTGCATCATAAGGAGCGTGCTCTTTCCATCCGTAAGTGCCATCTCCCACTTTAAAATATATATTTTTGTATTCCATTTTTTTCAAAACTTTCTCGGCTCTTAAAGAGAGACTCTTGACTATCTCCAAAGTAAAAACTTCTTTGCCAACTTCAGCCAGGATAGCAGCTTGATAGCCTGAACCTGTTCCTACTTCCAAAATTTTCTCATTGCCTTTTAGATGAAGGACTTCCGTCATATAAGCCACAATATAAGGTTGAGAGATTGTCTGTCCCTCTCCGATCGGAAGAGGTTCATCATGGTAGGCATAAGCTCTCATATTCCAAGGAACAAACAGGTGGCGGGGAACCTTTCTCATTGCTTCTAAAACACTAACATCCTTAACTCCCCTGGCCTCTATCTGGTCTTTCACCATTTTTTCTCTTTTTTTCTGGTAGTCTTTTTTCATCTTCGTTTACTATAGTGCGGGCTTGATGAATCAAACCCCTACAAAACATCAAAATTGCGAGCCTGATGAGCCAAGCCCTACAACTAATCAAGTTGTAGCCTTGATTAATCAGTCCCTTGCAACTCATCAAAAGTCGGGGCACGAAGAATCAAGCCACAACAATATATCAAAATGAAAAAAGAAAGGATTCTTACTTTTGCCTTCGTTTTTTAATCCCTCTCAACGCTATTAGATATTTAATTAATATGCTTTGCCGAAATAGACTACGGTCTCAGTCGACTTCTGACAGAAAACACACTTTCCCCGGGCTGCTTTCTTGTCTTTATCCATAAGGATGACGCGGATTGTAGCCATAGTCTCCTCTTTAATCTTTTCTTCACAATCTCGGTCCTCACACCAAAAAGCCTTTATGAATCCTCTTTTGGATTCCATAATGGCTTTAAATTCATCATAGTCCTTCACCTCATGCGTGTTCTGTTTCTGAAACTGCAAAGCCATCTCGAACATATTCTTCTGGATCTGCTTTAGCATTTCCGACAGTTTTTTATTAATAGAAGACTGAGCCACGCTTTCTTTTTTCCCCGTGTCTCGCCTAACAACAACTACCTGTTTTTTCTGTATATCTTTAGGTCCAATCTCAACCCTCAGAGGGACTCCTCTCATCTCCCACTCAGAGAATTTCCAACCCGGAGTGAATTCTTCTCTCTCATCCAGCTTTACTCTTAATCCTTCTTTTTCCAATTTTTTCTCAATGTCTCGAGCCAGAGGGAGAATATTTTCTTTCCAGTTGCCCGTGGGAATAGGAACGATAACCACTTGAACAGGAGCGATATTAGGCGGAAATTTAAGCCCTGAGTCATCCCCATGAGCCATAACTAAAGCCCCTATAAGGCGCGTAGAAACTCCCCATGAAGTCTGCCAAACATACTGAAGCTTCTGGTCGCGATCTTCAAACCTGATGTTAAAAACTTTGGAAAACTGCTGACCCAGGTTGTGTGATGTTCCCATCTGGAGTGCTTTTCCGTCTGACATCATTGCTTCAATAGCATAAGTCTCTAAGGCTCCGGCAAACTTCTCCCTTTCCGATTTCTTCCCTGAAATCACCGGAATGGCCAGCTCATTCTCCGCAAACTCTTTATAAAGAGAAAGTATCATCAGTGTTTCTTCCTGAGCTTCCTCAAGATTTTCATGGGCAGTATGCCCCTCTTGCCACAAGAACTCCGTAGTCCTTAAAAAAGGTCTGGTGACCTTTTCCCAGCGGACTATATTGGCCCACTGGTTGATCAGCACCGGTAAATCTCTCCACGACTTGATCCATTTTGCGTACATGTTGCCGATTATGGCTTCTGAGGTGGGACGCACAGCCAGTCTCTCTTCTAATTCTTCTTGTCCCCCGTGTGTTACCCATGCAACTTCGGGCGCAAATCCCTCTAAATGTTCTGTCTCTCTCTGAAGAAAACTTTCAGGGATGAAAAGAGGAAAATAAGCATTCGAGTGGCCTGATTTTTTTATCCTCTTGTCGAGCAGGCTTTGAATATTTTCCCAAACTGCATATCCATAGGGTCTGATGACCATCATTCCTTTAATCGGGACGTAATCGGCCAGCTCTGCTTTTTGGACCATCTCAACGTACCATCTTGAAAAATCAACACTTTTAGGGGTAATTTTCTTTACAAATCGCTCATTTTTGTTCATTTTTTTCTCTACTGCTTCAATTCTCGGACATTCTATTATACAGCTATTTTTCTTGTCAAGAAAGGTGAAAACGGGCCGTTTAGAAAGCAGAAATTAAATTTCACCCTTTATTTCATCCAAAGGGGTGATTGACTTCTGTACGAAAGGATGTGATTTTAACTGCGCAAGAAAAGGAAGCGACCATGTCATGTAAATGCTGTTTCTGGAGTGCCTTGAAAACAGAGGTAACGAGCAATTTATCAAGCTCCTCGACTCTATTCGGGAAGGGAATAGAAAAGTGGGGATTAAGCTTGTTTAGTCGTAGGTCTAACCTTTCCCGATGAGAAAAAATATGAAAAAATCACCCGACAAATCATCTTTAAAAGCGATTGATACATTCTCAGCCCTGTGGCATAACTATAATCCACAATGAGTACATCAATATTATTCGACAAGTCTTCCATCCAAGGTGCAACCAGGTTTGCGAAGACAGAGAGAAGTTTCGAGCTCTCTCTCCCCACTTTGGTCTCTGGAATCGACGCCACAGGAAATGAATTTAAAGAATACACTGAGCTCGCTTCCATAAGCGCTCAGGAAGCTATTTTTTGGCTTGATTCTGGAGTAACAATCGGTTCTAAATTAAAGCTATCTTTGGATGTCCCCAAAACCGTCCTTCTGGAAAGTGATCTAAAGCTTGAAATCACTGGGCGGGTGACATTCGTCAAAGCCGACCAAAGTAGCGATAAAAAGCAACTCATATCTCTCCGTTTGGAAAAAAAGTACAAAATAAATCCTCTTCATTCAAAAAAGATTTAAGTTATCACCCGTTTTCTTTTGCCCTAAATCTGGTCGCAATCCTTTCTAATTGCTCAATTTTTCTTTTTGTTAATGAGCCCAATCAATTCTTGACAATAGACTATTGTTTTTATAACATATCTTAAAAAAACGAGAAAATAATGAAAAATCCTAAATCCACAAAGAAGCCTGCCAAAAAAGCAACGAAGCCAGCAAAAAAAGCACCCCAACCAGTAAAAAAGGCTCCCCCAGCTCCTGAGGAGATAAAAACACCTCAAATTGAAGAAGAGAAAAAAATCAATATTCTTCTCTATTGTACGTCGGATTTGATCCTCTCAGGGATTTTAAAAGCTATAGATGTCGCCCCCGACATGGAAATAATCAATATCGAGAAAAGCACAATCGAATCTTTTATAGAATCTATAAAAGATCTCAGGCCTCATGTTATCCTTTTTGCAAATTCTGAGCCTTTGCCAAATATTCGAGAAATCTGCAAAGCCATCATAGAGATCTCAGACGCCAAACCCAAATCCAAGTTGCTACTTTTAGGAAACATCCCTTCCCATGAAGAGGTGGTAGGACTTATGAATGCAGGAGTGAGAGGGTATTTTGACCTGAATGATCCTTCAGACCAGTTGGAAAATGCCATCAGAATAATTAACAAAGGAGAAATCTGGCTTCCTCGAGATAAGATGAGCAGCATAATGGATAGGATAATTTCTGTGGTTGGAAGAGACCTTAAAGAAAAAACGCTTGACCAACTCACCCCTACTGAATTTCAAGTTCTAAGACTCATCGGGAAAGGAAAAAGCAATGATGAGATTGCTGAAGCCTTATTTATAAGCAAGAATACAGTCCGCTCACACATCAAAAGCATATACGCCAAGCTTAACACTCATAGCAGACTTCAACTTGCGCTGTACGCTATTAATTCTGCGCTTTTTTAACCTATTGAGACTAATTAAGAGGTAAACATGACAAAAAAATCAACATCAAAAAAAACGGCACCTAAAAAAACAGCGCCTAAAAAAGCATCTCCTAAGAAAACTTTAAAAAAAGATAAAGAAACTCCAAATATTGAGATCAACCGTCGCCGAGAATGGCGATTTGATCTCCCGCTTCCAGTGAGCATTGAGGGTAAGCTTCCTCAGGGAAGGAAGTTCAAAGAAATCACAAAAATTGAAAATATAAGTTCTAAGGGAGTCTACTTCAGTCTTGACTCTGGAGTGATTATAGGTTCAAAGCTCAACCTGGTAATAGACATGCCCAAGGAGCTAGGCGGCGATAAAAAACTAAAGCTTTGTCTTGGAGGCCTAACCGTTCGCCTCGAAGAGCTAAATGAAAAAACAAAAAAACAGGGTGTGGCACTCCGCTTTCACAAAAAATATAAAATCTTGGCCGAAGAGGCAAAAAAAAAAGTAAAAACATAAAGTAAGACATAAAGCTCTCAACCTGGCTCCACAATTAAACATCAATAATCATCAGCTTCTGCCTCCCTCTTTCCTCATGCCCGTGGAATTATCTTCAAATCTTTGGAAAATGGGGCCAGGCCCCATTTTTTTGCACATTTTTTTGGAATTATCTTTAAATCGATGATAACTAATTGGGCGCCAAGCAAGGATTTTGATTCCAAAATTATTTTTCTATAAAATAGAAGTGGAGTCTTCATCATGTTGATTGTAGCTTTGACAGGAGGGATCGCTTCTGGAAAATCTGTAGTAGCAAAAATCCTGGAAGAGCTTGGCTGTTACATTCATAGAGCAGATAAAATTGCTCACGATCTTATGGAACCTGAAAAACCTGCATGGAAAAAGATTGTCGCTCACTTTGGTGCAAAAATCCTGAATGAAGATAAAACAATTAATCGAACGCTACTGGGAAAAATCGTTTTTTCTGATGAGGAAGAACGACGCTTTCTCAATGAACTCATACATCCTCTTGTCTTGGAAAAGAAAAAAGAGGTTATCAACCGCCTCGAACAAGAGGGGCATTACCATATTTTTATTTCCGAGGCTGCTTTGACGATAGAAGCCGGCTTTGCTGATTTCTTCGATAAGATTATCATGACTTATTGTAAGAAAGAAGTCCAAATAGAAAGATTAATGGAAAGGGACGGGATCAGCCGCAAGCAAGCCATAAAGATAATGAAAAGCCAAATGCAGCCCCAAGAGAAATTGAAGTACGCAGATTACGTCATTGATACGTCTGGTTCGCTTCAGAGTTCGATCGAACAAACAGAGCGAGTCTACAGGAATTTGATGATTGAAAATGAAATGAAGGATACAGCCGCCAAGTACAAATCATAAATCGTTTTTTTCCGTTGCTAGGCGAAGGCTGTATGGAGAAAAAACCATGAGAAAGGCTGAGCGGGCATGGTTTCTCTCCTGAGGAGAGGAGAGTGAAGCCTTGATCTGAGTTGCTTTTGCATCGCTGGGGCAAAAGCAACGTGTTTCTGAACCATATAGCCTGAGCCTCACGCTTTAGGATTTGATGCCTTAAGCGAGGCGGCCAGGAGTGGGATCATAATCTCATGATGGCCTATAAAATAAAATCCTCTCCCTTTTTTCCCATGTGGCCTCCTAACCACATTTTCGTAAGGCCGGTAATGGTGGATAAAATCAAAAACAGCAGTAGAAAAGCTCTCAAGTGGCTGCCCTTTGTTTCTGACAAAAGATAAGGCCTTGAGAAAGACCTCGGGCAAAATAACTGCTGAACCTACATTGACAAAAACGCCTCCATCTTCAAGCTTTTCCAACAAAGAACAAAGAAGGAAAAAGTCTTTTAAAGAGGCTTTCCCTATGGCTTCCCCTTTCGCCTCTGGATGAAAATGAATTATATCTGTGCCTATCGCTACATGGACTGTTACCGGGAGTTTCCGGTTATATGCAGCTGATAAAATGCTCATGCTTTTATAAGGGAAATTAGAGGCTGCGATCATCTCTCCAACAGCTTCGCCCAAACCAAGGCCTTTCTCTACTCCTGAATTTATGGCATCGTTCAACATTTGGCCAGTTTCTCGGGCCATTCCAAAATGACCATTTTTAATTTGAACCTCCACATCTTCTGAAGTCTGACCAGTCAAGGCAACCTCAAAATCGTGGATGATTCCAGCTCCGTTAAGAGCTAAGGCAGTGATCCATCCCTCCTTCATCAAGTCGATAATAATCGGACTCAATCCTACTTTGATCACGTGAGCGCCCAAACCAAAAATAATAGCTCTATTCTTGTTTTTTGCCTTGACCATCAAAGAGATGAATTCTTTAAAGTCACTTCCAGCTAAGATATCAGGTAAGCTTCGGACGAATCCAGCGAAGCTTTTCTCCGCGCTCAATGTTTGAGCAAAATTCTTGATATTCACTTTATCTTTTCTTGATCGAAGAGAATATGTTTTAAGATCCGCTGGAGATAGAGGCTTGACTTTATACTTGCTCATAACTCTTTCGTTGCATAAAAGAAGACAGTGAAAAAAATATTTCTAGGGTTGAAAAAATAAAAAGGAATCAAGACAGGGATTCTCGGCAGCTTCTTCTGTTCTGAGGAAGTAATCTCTTTGGCTCCTGGCTCAACTTTTTTCTATTTTATATTCTTCAAATCCTGACCAGGTCTGAATTTTATTCTTTTTCCTTTGGTGATTTTAATCTGTTTATTTCTCCGGATATCCCTGCCAAAGCCTGTTTTCTTCTGAACGACCTTAAAGCTGGAAAATCCTCTGATTTCAATCTTTTCGTTTCTGGCAAGAGCATCCTTAAGAGAAGCGAGAATAGTTTCTACGATTAATAATGACTTTGCCCGTGTGAATTCGGATTTCTTTTCGATTTCAAGGGCGATATCATTCTTAATCATTTGAAACTCCTTTTATCTTAATTAATAAGTATAGATAAGTTATTGAGGATAAAAAGTCAAGATAAATTATTGATTTTTAAGCATTTCTTTTTCCGTGATAGAAGCTAAAATCTTTGATCAAGCTGCAAAAAAGCAGAAAAAAGGGACAGGCTGCTTTTTCTAGAAAAAAAGATGATAGTTTCTGCTCACGTACAATTCAAGAAGAATAAATAGCCTATACCTCTTTTTCCAGAAATGGGGCCAGGCCCCATTTTTCCTGGCCCCATTTTTCCCTTTATTAAGGAATTGGATAGTATTCCTATTGACTTGTTTTTAGCTGGTTCATATAATGAAACCAGAATGAAAAAGAGAGTCGTCATTTTCGCCTTCATCCTTATCCTCCCCGTAATGAGTTCTGCTTCTATCCTAAAAATTACATTTAATGCTCCTATTCATCCTATCACTTCAGAATATATCAGAGATACTATAGAAAGAGCAGAAAAAGAAAATGCCAGCCTGATTATAATGGCTTTAAACACACCTGGCGGTTTGGATTCTTCGATGAGGGAGATAATAGAGAGAATCCTAAGCTCGAGGACACCTGTTCTGGCTTACGTCAGTCCCAGCGGAGCCCGAGCAGCATCAGCCGGATTTTTTATCGGCATTGCCTGTGACATCTTTGTCATGGCTCCTGGAACAAGCACCGGTGCGGCTCATCCTGTCGGTGTATCTATAACCGGGCAAGCCATGGATAAGACCATGGAAGAAAAAGTCACCCAGGACGCCGTCTCTTATATAAAAACGCTTGCCGAAAAACGCGGAAGAAACATCAAACTAGCTGAGGACGCTGTCAGAAAAAGTTCATCTTATACCGAGAAAGAATCCTTTGAAGGGAAACTTATCGATCTAATAGCCGCGAGTGAGCAGGAAATAATCGAACATTTCGATGGGAAACGCATCAAGAGATTTGACGGAGAAGAGTTATTACTTGAGCTAAAAGGTGAAGAAATAATTGACATACCGATGTCAGCAAGACAGAAATTTCTTATTACGATTTCTAATCCAAACCTGGCATATATCCTCCTGATGTTGGGCTTACTCGGCCTTTATTTTGAATTCTCAAATCCGGGTTCTATTTTGCCAGGAGTATTGGGCGGGATCTTCCTCCTTTTAGCTATTTTTTCTTTCCAGATTTTACCGATTAATTATGTTGGTTTGATATTGATTCTATTGGCGATCGGATTATTTATCCTTGAAATCAAGGTCCAGAGTTATGGAATCTTGTCTATAGGAGGGGTAATAGCTATGATTATCGGCTCGATTATGCTCATAGATGCTCCGATTCCAGAATTACGACCAAGCCTGAAGTTCATAATTCCTGTGGCAATAGGCCTTTCTTCAATTTTTATCTTCCTGATCGTTATCGCTGTTCGAGCTCATATGAGAAGAGTTCGCACCGGCACAGAAGGTCTTATAGGAGAAATCGGAGAGGCTCAGACTGACCTCAAACCAGAAGGCAGGATTTTTGTCCACGGTGAATTATGGAAAGCAGAAGCTACTGAGGAAATTCCCAAGGGCACTAAAGTCAAAGTCCTTGAGGTCATGAATAACTTAGTTTTAAAAGTCACTAAAGCCTAAAAAGGACGGGGACAGCCCTGGAATTTTGGTTAGCTCAAAGGAAAGGATTTAAATCATTCAGATAAATCAGAGTCAAAAACTTTTAGACAGGGAAAGCACAAAAAAATTAATTGAGGAAAATTAGATTCACTTTTGTTAGAATTTAGCAGGCAACAGGAGCCAACGCCTAGAATAGGAGGTATGAAATGTTAACTTGGCCGATTATAGTAATTGGGTTCTTCGTTCTTTACTTGTTGAACGCAATTAAAGTTTTGAGGGAATACGAAAGAGGAGTTATTTTTCGACTTGGCCGGGTACTAAAAAGACCTAAAGGGCCAGGACTTATCTTCGTCTTTCCTCCAATCGACCGCATTGTCAGGGTAAGTCTTCGAATAGTCGTCATGGACATCCCCCCTCAAGATGTTATCACTAAAGACAATGTTTCAGTAAAAGTAAACGCCGTTGTCTACTTCCGCGTTATGGACCCCCAAAAAGCTGTTATCGAAGTCCAGGATTACCTTTTCGCCACTTCGCAACTTGCTCAAACAACACTCCGTAGTGTATTAGGCGAAGTCGAACTTGACGAGCTTCTCTCAGAAAGAGAAAAACTCAACGCCCAACTTCAGGAAATCATAGACAAGCACACAGACCCATGGGGAATCAAGGTTCAACTCGTAGAAATGAAGCACGTTGATCTTCCAGAAAACATGGTCAGGGCCATCGCCAAACAGGCAGAAGCAGAAAGAGAAAAAAGAGCTAAAATCATCCATGCTGACGGGGAGTTCAACGCGGCAGACAAGCTGACTAAAGCAGCAGATATCATCTCGACTAATCCTCAAGCTCTCCAGCTCAGGTTTCTGGGCACTCTGACAGAGATTGCAACAGAAAAGAATTCCACCATTATTTTCCCTCTTCCGATTGAAATGATGAAGGCTTTCCAGTATTCAAAGTCAAAGTCAAAACAAGAAACCGATGACAAATAAAGATTATAGAGAACTTCAGCTTTCGAGTTCGCAACTTTTCTTTATTTTTTTGGCAATTCTGATCCTGGGTGTAGTCATTTTTCTATTGGGAGTTTCAGTCGGTAAAAAGCAGGCTCAAATCATGAGAGGTACTCAGATGGCTACACAAGAAAAAGCTAAACCGACTGAAGATCAAACCGCACCGCCAGCCGAAGAATCAAAGGAGCCAACAAGCAAACAAGTAGCCACTCCTCAAAAAGCAGCAGAAGAAACTGAGGAGCAGCCTGCGGTGAGCGATGATAGGACGCTATTCTATGTCCAGGTCGGAGCTTTTAACAGAAGAGATATGGCCGTCACCTTTGCCGAAACATTCAATCAAAGGGGCTATCCAGCTTTTGTCCTTGATCCTTTCCCAACAGATAGAAGAGAGATATTTCGCGTGAGAATCGGTGGGTATGCAACCAGGGAAGAGGCCGAAGAAGTCAGAAATAAGCTACAGTCAGAAACAAGCAGAGCAACAGATTACTTCATAATTCGAAGCTAAGTTTCGAAAGCCGTTTTTCTCTTCTACAATCAAGAGCCAGGAAAATAAAAAAAGTCCTGCAGGTGTCCTTATCTTGAAAATCAAAGCAAGGGATATTCTCCTAGCTGTAGCCAGCGGAGCACTAACCGCTCTTTCTTTCCCCAAGTTTTATCTTATTTTTCTGGGTTGGATTTCCCTCATTCCTCTACTGTTTATCATCTTAAACAAAACTCCCAAGCAGTCCTTTCTTCTGGGACTTACAGCTGGATTTTCATACTATGCCATTCTTATCTACTGGATCCCTTTTGTCCCGGCTCACTATGGCGGCCTGCCTATAGTAGTTAGTCTTTTAATCTATATCATCCTTGTTCTTCTTCTGGCTCTTTTCTGGGCTCTCTTCTGTCTCCTCTGGACAAAAATCTATCAGTCATTTCCAAGATTATCTTTTTTCCTCACACCATTTCTCTGGATTTCTTTTGAATACATCATTACTTATTTCTTAACAGGCTTTCCCTGGGGCTTGCTCGGTTCTAGCCAGTATTCAAACATCTTCTTCATCCAGCTTGCTTCCCTTACCGGAGTTTATGGACTTTCTTTTGTACTGGTTCTCTTCCAGAGTATGTTTCTCTACTCTATGAAGTACAGAGAAAAAGCCCCCTTTTTCATAGGCTTAGCTTTAGTGCTCCTTATCCATTTAGCCGGTTTTCTAAGCATAAAAAAGAGCCCTGGCATAGATAAGTCGTTCACTGCTGCTGTCATCCAGGGAAATGTCCCCTCTGATATGTACTGGCAAAGTACATCCACCCGAGAGATCTGGGATTATTTTAACCAACACCTTGAACTGAGCAGCAAGGCATATGAGAAGGGATCTCGACTCGTTGTCTGGCCTGAATTCTCGGTCCCTATCTGCTTTAGCTGTTCCGAAGATATTCAACTAGCATTTAAAGGAAAACTCTATCAATTTGTTCAAGGAACGAGAAGCACTCTTCTCCTCGGTACAGTAGAAAAAGCTGGCACCCCTGGAAATATCCAGTACTACAACACAGCCATATGCCTCAGTCCGGATCTCGACATTAGTTTTTATCATAAAATGCATCTCGTTCCGTTCGGCGAATATACACCTTACAAAAACATCTTTTTCTTTCTCGAAAAACTGACTGCTGCCATCGGAGATATCTCTCCCGGAACTCAATATTCTCTGCATCAATTCGAAAATACAAAATTTGGCTCCCCTATATGCTACGAAATCATCTTTCCTAATCTTGTAAGGAAATTTGTAAAAAAAGGAGCGGGCTTCCTGATCACGATCACCAATGATGGCTGGTATGAAAAAAGTGCTGCTCCTTACCAGCATTTCTCAATAGCTGTTCTAAGGGCCGTAGAAAACAGGCGATATCTTCTTCGTGCAGCCACAACCGGAATAAGTGGAATCATCGATCCGTTTGGCCGCATAGTATCCAAGTCTGAACTGATGACCCAGACGTATCTCACAGGAAATATCACTCCATCCCAAAAACTCACCTTTTATACAAGATTCGGTGACGTTCTACCCAGAGCAAGCTTGACTTTAGCGGTGATATTCCTTATTCTGGCTTTGTTAAATATAAAAGATGAAAGAAAAAGGCCCCGTCTCAAAAAAAAGCCATCCTGAGCTTCTGGCGAAGATCAAAGAATACTTTTCTAAATTTGAAGAGCTAAGAGGTTTTCTTTGACCTCAACCAAAAAAAAAGCGAGATCGAGGCTATAGACAAAGAACTCTCTGCCTCCTCTACCTGGGAGGACAAGAAAAAACTCCAATCCCTCCAGCAAAACAAAAAAAAGTTAGACAGAGAATTCAAGCTTTTCTCTCGACTCCACGGGAAAAAAGAAGAGCTTGAAGTTTTGAAGGAGCTGTCTGAAGAAGGGGAAAACGTAGACGAAGAGCTTTGGGAGAGCCTGGCCTCTTTCGAAAAAGACCTGGAGGAGGCAGAACTCCAAATGCTCTTTTTCGAGGAAGATGATGTTCGAAACGCCATACTCACCATCCACCCAGGAGCAGGAGGCACTGAATCCCAGGATTGGGCACAGATGCTTCTCAGAATGTACCTGAGATACGCCGAGAGAAAAGGCTTTAAAACCGAAATCATTGACTCTCTTCCTGGGGAAGAAGCTGGCCTTAAAAGTGTTACGGTTCGAATAGAAGGAGATTATGCGTACGGAAATTTAAGCCAGGATTCAGGAGTCCATCGTCTTGTCAGAATATCACCTTTTGATGCCAACAAAAGACGACACACATCCTTTGCTGCTGTCTTTATTTATCCTGAGGTCGAAGAAGACATCGAGATAGAAATAGACCCAGAACAACTACGGATCGATACCTTTCGTTCTTCTGGACGAGGAGGACAGCACGTCAATGTCACCGACTCTGCAGTAAGAATAACCCACATCCCCACGGGCATTGTCGTTCAATGTCAGAATGAAAGGTCCCAGCACAAAAACAAAGCGAGTGCGATGAAAGTTCTTAGAGCCAGGCTCTACGAGCTGGAGAAGAAAGCAAAGCTCGAAAAGATAGAAAAATTGGAGGATGCCAAATCAGATATTGCCTGGGGAAACCAAATTAGGTCCTATGTGCTCCATCCTTACCGTATGATAAAGGACCTCCGAACAAATGTCGAAATCGGGGACGTGGAAAGAGTGCTGGATGGCGATATCGATGAATTCATCAAATCAAGCCTGCTCTTGCGAAAATCAAAATCGTAAGGAATAATTCTGTACGGGACTAATTTATCTGCAGGAGTTTGATTCATCAAACCCACCTTGAAAACTTTTGATTTATTCTGTAGGGATTTGATTTATCAAACCCACCTTTTTATGTAGGGGTTTGATTTATCAAACCCACCTTTAAAATTATTGATTTATTTTGTAGGGGTTTGATTTATCAAACCCACCTTTTTTATTTCTTGGATTAGGCTTATCAAATAAAAAAAAGACGAACCGGATCATTTAATCTTCCCCTTGGATTCATCCCATATATTATCCATCTCTTCCAAAGTCGCGTCACCAAGTTCTTTTCCCTCCTCAGCCAATTTCTGCTCTATGAATTTAAACCTTTTTATAAATTTTTTATTGGCTTGTCTCAGAGCAATCTCGGGATTTATCCCGAGAAGACGCGAGACATTAGCCATTGAAAAGAAAATATCTCCTAATTCATGAAGCATCTCATCCTCTTTTTTCTCTTCCAAGGCTTTTTCTAACTCAGATATCTCCTCCTTTGCTTTTTTAAGAGCATCTAAAGGTTGACTCCAGTCAAATCCATAAGAAGAAGCCCGAAGCCCGATCTGGAATGCTTCCATAAGCGAAGGAGAACATTTTGCCATTCCGTCCATGATTGATTGCCTTGCTTTTTCTTCCTTTTTTTGCCGACACCACTCATCGATAACCTTTTCTGAAGTCTTGATGCTTTTTTGAGCAAACACATGGGGGTGCCGGCGAATCATCTTCTGGTTGATCCCTTCCAAGACATTAGAAATTGAAAATTCTTCTTTTTCTTTGAAAATCCGGGCTAAGAAGACGACCTCCATCAAAACATCCCCCAGTTCCTCGGCCAATGAGCTGGCATCACCAGCACTGATCGCATCCACAGCCTCGTAGACTTCTTCTAAAAAATAATTAGCAATAGAATTTTCATCTTGCTCTCTGTCCCAGGGACATCCTTCCTCACTCCTTAGATCATCAAGAATCTCGACCAGTTGCTCAAACTTCTTTCCTGCATTCATGGCGTTTTTCATTTTTCTTCTCCATTGAATTATTCCATCGGATATCGTAGAATTATATACCAATTGATAAGAATATTTTAAGCCATAATAAGCTTCAACACCGCTAGCACCTGAAGGATTCAATTATATGAAGGGGGCAAAAATGCCAGAAAAACCAAAAGGTAAAAAGAAACCAACAAAAAAGAAAAAAAAGCCTGAGGAGAGCCAACAAATCATTCCTCCGCTCGATTTCAGCTCTCTCGTTCTTCCCTTTTACACTCAGGCTGTGATAAAGCTCGGTCTGGCCAAGGATCCGATAACCAACAAAGAAGAAAAAAACCTGGAATTGGCTAAGAGATTGATTGATTTACTCGGGCTTATGAAAGACAAGACAAAAGGAAATCTTAAAGCTGAGGAGGAAAAATTCATAGAGGCCTGTCTTCACCAGCTTAGGACAGCCTACATGGAGAAATTAAATTTAATCAAATTGTGACTTTATGGAAGTTATAAGAGGCTTTGAAAAATTACCATCCTCTTCCGGCGACTCAATTTTAGCCATAGGAAATTTTGATGGCATTCACCTGGGCCATCAAAAAATTCTTCACCTGCTTAAAGAAAATTCCAAAAAGCATGCTCTTCCCGCCCTTGTTCTGACATTTTCTCCCCATCCAGAAAAAATCCTGGGTGGCAAAATCGTAAAAATGATTCAAACACTCGATCAGAGATTGCGAGAGATAGAGAAATTTGGAATCGAGGCCGTATTAGTTGTACCTTTTGATGAGAAATTTTCAGGCCTTTCAGGTCAGGATTTTATACAACAGATTGTAATAAATAATCTCAAAGCAAAAGAAGTTATTGTCGGAGAAAACTTTCGCTTCGGAAAGAATCGTCAAGGAGATATTTCGCTTCTCCGACAATCGGCCTCAAGATTCAACTTTAAGGTTCATTCAATCCCTCCTGTGGTCAAAAACGGGATAGTAGTAAGCAGTAGCCTTATCCGAAATTCTCTGCAGGAGGGAAAGATAGAAATCGCCAATGATTTGCTTGGAAGGCAATATGAAATAGAAGGCAGCGTGATCAAAGGCAGAGCGAGAGGGAAAGCCCTTGGCTTCCCGACTGCCAACATTGAGACAGAGAATGAAATCATCCCTCCTGGTGTTTTTATTTCAACTGCCTGGATAGATTCTAAATCATTTCCTTCTCTAACCAACGTGGGAAATCGTCCTACATTCCACCAAAAAGAGACAATCATCGAATCCTTTATCATAAACTTGAACAGGAATCTTTATGGAGAGAAAATACGAGTCAATTTCATAAAAAAAATAAGAGATGAAATGAAGTTCAAAACTCCAGACGATCTCTCCCAACAGATTAAAAAGGATCTGGAAAAGGCGAAGGATTATTTCAGCAAAGTGAATGTTTGATAGCATCTATTGTTTTGTTTCTTTTTTTTTATTAATCCCCCTCTAAAGATTTGCTACTCTCATTCCGTATTGTCATTGAGCGGAAATTGGGAAAATCGGACGATATTTGATGTTCCAGCCAAAACCAAATCTTCATGGTTATTAATACATTTAAAAGCAAAATGAAAATTTTCATTGACATTTGATTATTAAAATTCAATATTTATCAGTCTTTACGATTAGCGGAGATTACAATGAAAAATTTGAAAAAAAAGAAAATTCTCATCTTTACATTTTTAAATTTAATCATTCTTAGTATATTTTTATTCGCAGCTTGTGAATCTAAAATTGATATCGAGCATGAACAAGAAACACTCCTCCAGACGGACATGGAGTTTGCACAGACATCTGCAGAGAGAGGGGCTGCTGAGGCGTTTTATCAGTATTTGACCGATAACGCATTACAGCTACCCAACAATGCTGAACCATTAGTAGGAAAGGATAAAATTAGGGAGAGCATGCAAAAAGCACCAGAAGTCCTTCTAACCTGGAGGCCGCAAAAGGCTGAAGTTGCTCAATCAGGTGACCTTGGATATACATGGGGTACTTACGAAGCTAAATGGCAAGACTCCAACGGTGTAGAAAATATTCGTTATGGCAAATACTTAAACATTTGGAAAAAACAAGCAGATGGTAAATGGAAAGTTGCAGTAGATATGGGAAACTCAAGTCCTCCACCGGAAAACGCATCAAATCAAAAATTACCTCAATCCACTTTAAAGAGAGGAAACAATAATATGACTGATCAAAATAAACCACGAGTAACCGGAATTGGCGGAATTTTCTTTAAGGCTCAGGATCCGAAAAAGCTTATGCAATGGTATCATGAGTATCTTGGGATCGAACCCGAAGGCGATTGGGGTGCAAAATTTGAGTGGCGGGAAGTGGCAAATCCTGAACGAAAAGGCTATACAATCTGGAGCCCGATGTCAAAGGACACAAGCTATTTTGATCCGAGCACAGCATCATTTATGGTCAACTACCGCGTCGCCAACCTTAACGAGCTCATAGAACAACTTAGGAACAAGGGCATAGAAGTTTCAGGGCCCAAGAAGCATCCTCAGGGATTATTCGCTTGGATTATGGACCCAGAGGGCAAGCGCGTTGAACTCTGGGAGCCTGAAGAGACAAATTTAAAGGAGTCATCCAACAAATGACCAATAAAATAATTGAACACAACCGCAAACTAACGCTAATACTTATTGGTCTGTGTTTTCTTGGTTTCATTTTTTCCTGCCAACCTAAAGCAAAAGTTGCGATACCAGCTGATGCTATAGCCATCCGTAACGGCATAGTTATAGATTGTACCGGTGCCGATCCCATCCCGGAAGGTGTTGTGATTATTCATAACAAGCGCATTCTCGCCGTCGGGAGATCGTCTGATTTCCGTATGCCAGAAGGTGTTAGTATCATCGACGCCCAAGGGGGAACAATCCTACCCGGCTTGATAAACGCCCATGTTCATCATTCAGCGCCTGTTGAACAGCGACGTCGCTTCTTGGAGGAAGGCGTGACCTCCGTATGTGATTTAGGCACACCCCTGAGAGAGATGGCGCACTTCGCCGAGACGGAAAGCTCCACAGGACGCGCTGCCCGTGTTTTTTATGCGGGACCCATCATCACCGCGCCTGGTGGATATCCTGATGGCTTGTATTATACGGACGGTTTCAACTACGAAGTTGCAACGCCAGAAGAAGCACGCGAGGCAGTTCGAGATATGGTGGCCCGCGGCGCCAGCACCATAAAGATTGCCCTGGACCCCAGCTGGAACCGGAAGAATCCCCTGCCCATGCTGGATATGAAAATAGCGAAAGCCATTGTGGAGGAGGCCCATGCTCATGGCCTTTTAGTGCACTCGCATATGATACAGATCACATATTTCCCCTTGGCGTTAAAGGCAGGCATCGACGTTATCGAACATATGCCCTTTCCTACGGGCTGGCCCTCTGATGAGGAGAAGCAGCGGTATCTTGAAAGCGATGATTCAACACGCCCCTTTTTCGAGGACCATTTCCCCGAATACGCATCCATCCTAGGCGGCATGGCCCAGAAGAAGATCGTCATGGTTCCCACGGTGAGCGCGCTGATCAAAGACTTTTATTTGAAATCTGAACGCTCCACTCATCAGCAATTCGTTGTTTTAGCCGTCCTTGACATCATTCGGCGATTCCGGGAGGCAGGCGGTATCATAGCCGTGGGCAACGATTTTAACGACCGCTCGATGAAAGAGCGGCTGCCCCTTACGGAGATGAGAGCCCTCCTGGATGCAGGCATGACACCTCTGGAGGTCATCGAAGCAGCGACACGGAACGCTGCCCTTGTTTCCGGAGCCGACGATTTGGGCACACTGGAGCCGGGCAAGCTGGCCGACCTAATCGTCGTGGACGGTGATCCGCTGGAGGATATCGAAGCGCTAAAGCGAATCATGCAGGTGATTCTCGACGGTGAAGTTGCGTACGAAAACAAATAGGTCCTTCAAGTGCCGAAGAGACTCTGACTTTGATTAATTAAAGCCTGAGCAATAAAGGTGGGTTTGATGAACCAAGCTTACTATTCTAATAAATAGAATCATCGCAATATACATAAGGTGGGCTTGATAAATCAAGCCCC
>JABAOF010001370.1_pt3 | contig 28477 bp, 27 predicted proteins | sample 7062171 | NCBI WGS metagenome assembly JABAOF01 (sample SAMN14538628, study PRJNA623070) | marine sediment metagenome | biome: marine biome [ENVO:00000428]; feature: marine pelagic biome [ENVO:01000023]; material: deep marine sediment [ENVO:00002113] | place: India: Gulf of Khambhat ...
ACCGGTTCCACCTGAGGCGATAATCTTGGCTCCATCGGTATTGATCATGTAAGCCTCGAGTTTGATCGTGCCACCTGCTCCTCCACCACCGGATCCACCCATCGCACCCGATCCACCAGGTCTGCCATTACCTCCGTTACCTCCATGTCCTCCGACCGAACAGATCCAATCTACGCATTTCCAATTCCAGGTTCCTCCGCCTTGACCCAATCCACCATTTGCACCGTTTTGCCCACTATCCCCCGATTCACCACTGAGGCCCTCCGTCCCTTTCGCTCGGAATGTCCCGGCAACGACCATTCTACCTGTCGCGACGATATCAATTGCTCCTCCCCCAGCTCCACCTGGACCACCCTCACCTCCCTCGCCTCCATTTCCGCCAGTCCCGCCATAAGGGGATCCCCTTCCACCCCATCCTCCTTTTTCGCCATAATAGCAGGCGTTTCCCCCATTGCCGCCACCACCTCCGCCACCGGAACCGCTGCTCCCGCCGCCACCACCGCCACCACCTCCACCACCTCTACCGCTACCACCCCCGCCTCCACCAGAGATTGCAAAACCAGAGCCAGTATTGCTTCCCCCGGCCCCATCTCCACCGGGAGATCCAGCTCCTCCGTGACCACCATCGTTTCCACCCCCGGGGTATCCGTCGTCCCCCCAGATTTCTGAGCCCAAATACCATGGATGCAGGTAGCCCTCACCCCCTGCACCGCCAAGGCCTCCAAGAGGGGCTGTTCCACCTGTGCCCGGGATGCCTCCCTGACCACCCACGCCTGCGTCAGCGCCGCTTCCAGGGCTTTGAAGACCGTCTTTACCGAGATTGCCGCTACCAGTGTCTCCGGGAAAGCCGTCATCCCCTACTACGCCAGGGTCTCCGGGATTTCCCTTGTCGCCGTCTCCACCATATGTCCACGGTATCACGATGATGTCACCGCATAATCCACTCCCATCAACCCCGCCCTTACCGCCTTCGCCTCCGGCGGCTCCAGGTGATTGGTATCCGCCGTTACCGCCCAGACCACCGGTGCCACCGTGAGCGGCCGACCCCCCAGCTCCGCCCCCGGGTCCAGGCGTAGCCCCTACAGCTGAGACGTCGATCGTGGCTCCTGCTTCGATAATCACATTCCCACTAACGTTTAGTGAGATTCCGTTTCCACCTTGGCCGACCACGGTCTCGCCATCGGCGAGCACCAGGTCGCCTACCAATTCAAACTTGGCGATGCCCTCAGGAAGAACCAAAGCTATGAATGGAATTCCTTTGAGAGCATAGGGATTCCCGTCGCCATCTCCGGTGATCGTGAGTGTGTCGCTATCGATGATGATGGTGATGTTTGGTTGAATCAAAGAGGGTATAGGTACGGCTGCCAAGTTGATTATTAGAAGGGGGATCAGAATACGTAGGAATAATCTTCCCTCTCTCATGTTCGCATTTCCTTTCAGTGCCAGCGACAGGTTGGAGAGCATTGTAAGAGAGTACGCCTGAAACGAATCGAAGGATTTCGCGGTAAACGCACAGTTCTCGCTATGAATTTGTATTACCTGCGGATAGAAACGGTTCTTGGATTATTTCAGCGATACAACACAAGCTTTTTATTTCAAGAACGATTTGTGATGTCTCGCTGCCCCCCGATGGAGCCATCGAGCAATTACTATAATACATGAATTTTTCCGAAATCATTGCATCTTTCTTTAGCTATTTTTCATTCATTCCATGAACAGGGGCAACGATTCCCGGAGGGCTCAATTCGTACGAGGCTTGTGATCGAGTAGACATTCATTAAGGAAGTGAGAACTTGTCAGGATCGTTGGATTTGATGAATAACTTCGGTCTACGCTAATTTTTCTCAATGAGATTTCAATGCTGGGGAAATTCGAAGTATACTGAGCGAAGATAAATTCACACAGACTTGATATCAGATCAAGGAGAGAGCGGGATCGCGATGACAGATTATCGAGTCGAAAATCTAGCCCGAATTCTAGTGCAATATTCCACCAAGATTCGCCCGAAGGACCGCGTCGCTATCCTCGGTCAACCTGCGGCGACGCCTCTCATAAGGGAAGTTTATCGTGAGGTGTTGCGGGCAGGTGGATACCCTTACGTCCTGCTCGCCAGCGTTCCGACCCACATGCCGGGCCTTGCAGACCTGGGCTATCTTCTGTTGTCGGAGGGGAATGACGATCAGCTCCAACACGTCAACCCTTTCACCAAGATGGTGATGGAGAATTTCGACGCGCGCATCGTCATCCAATGTAGCACCAACACACGCAGCTGGAGCCAAGTTGATCCCACACGCTTGACGCTTCGGAGTAACGCCCACAAAGATGTCATTAAAACCTATCGAGAGCGTAGTGCCTCCGGAGAGCTGCGATGGGTCAGCACACTGTTTCCGACAACTGCATACGCCCAAGACGCGGAGATGAGTTTGACGGAATTCGAAGATTACGTGTATGCCACCACGTACGCCGACACGGAAGATCCGGTGGCTGAGTGGAATGCGATTCATGAGTACCAAAAGCGTCCGATCGACTGGCTTGCGGGAAAGAAGGAGATCTCCGTAACCGGACCGAACATCGATCTGAAGCTATCGATCGAGGATCGAAAATTCCTCAACGCAGACGGTTCGAAGAATATGCCTAGTGGAGAAATCTTTACCAGCCCTGTTGAAGATTCGATTAACGGCTGGGTCCGCTTCACATACCCTGCAGTACGACGAGGTCGGGAAGTGAACGGGATCGAACTGCGCTTCGAAAATGGGAAAGTGGTTGAAGCCTCTGCTGAGAAGGGTGAGGATTACCTGCTCGCTATGCTAGACACAGATCCGGGCGCGCGGTACATAGGGGAATTCGCCATAGGGACCAATAAAAAGATCGATCGATTCATCAAGAGTATTCTATTTGATGAGAAAATTGGCGGCACGATCCACATGGCAATCGGCTACGGATTCGCAGAAGCTGGTAGCAAAAACGAGAGCTCGGTTCATTGGGACATGATTTGCGACATGCAAAATGGCGGAAAGATCACAGTCGATGGTGTACTGTTCTACGATTCGGGAGAGTTCAAGATTTGAACATTGATCCAGCCCCTTGGGGCTGCTCTAAACTCTAATTGGACACCAACATTGTTTCTCACACAAGACTCAGGAGGGAAGAGGATGATACGCACGAATTGGCACTGGGTGTATGTTGGAATAAGTGTATTCATTATCGGTATCATGCTCGGTGCCTGCAATTTGCCAGCGCCAGATGTGGCGACTCCTGATTTCCTCGCCACCTACGCTGCACAAACCGTCGCAGCTAGGCTTACGCAAGAGGCTGTGGCTCCACCGACAACGGAAGGGCCAATAGTTACACCTGCGACGCCCGCGCCCTCAACCGAGACACCGCTGCCCACAATCTCTCCAACCCCCACCTCAGACGCGGATTGCGATCGTGCAATTTTCATCGACGACGTAACGATCGCCGATGGCACCGAGTTTAAACCGGAAACGACTTTCACTAAAACTTGGCGGCTCAAAAACAGTGGGAGTTGTACATGGACGACTGAATACCACCTCGTTTTTATCGATGGCGATCAAATGGGTGGGTCGGACGAAGTCGCATTTCCTGGAATTGTAGATCCCGAGCGAGAAGTCGATCTGTCTGTTGGACTTACGGCTCCCGATGCAGAAGGAACTTACAGGGGTAATTGGCAATTACGTAACGCCTCGGGTGGCATCTTTGGCATTGGTGATGATGCAGATGAGCCATTCTGGGTCGAGATCGTCGTCAGCACAGAGGTGGACGATCTCGAATTGGGCGCGGCGACCTGGAGAGACCGTTTTGATGGGTACCTTTACTGGTTTCTTCTGGATACCGATCAGTCTAAGTTTGAGATCAAGAACGATGAAATGGTTATGAAGGCATTCACGGCAGGCGGATTGGATGAGTGGGGACTTTCAAGCAGACCCGTCGTGGATGATTTCTATCTGGAGATGACAGCGCGAACAGGAAGCAACTGTTCTGGGTTGGATCGCTATGGCATGTTGATCCGAGCATCAGATCCCAATCATGCCTATGTCTATGGATTCTCGTGTAATGGCAGGTATCGCCTCTACAGGTGGAACGACGGAGAATACAAGGCACTCGCCGATTGGAAGAGTTCGGGGCATATTATCTCGGGCCCGAAGCAAACCAATCGCCTCGGTATCCTGGCGGAAGGCAACAGCTTCAAGCTGTATGCCAACGGGAAGCTGTTGACGACCGTCACGGACAGCATGTTCGATGAAGGACGCTTTGGCCTCTTCATCGGCGCTGCGGAGACGGATAACTTCGAGGTGTTTGTCGAGGAAGTCGCTTATTGGTCTCGTTGATTATGAGAAAGGATTTTAAGTTTAGGGGCGACTCGCCGAGTCGCCCCTACATTGTTCTGGCCATGTGTTGTGCCAGTGCCGAGCTTCTTAGGGCCGCCAAACGGGGTGCCTGCCTGCGTTATCCTCCATTAAGGGTTGGTCGTTAAAACCTTGTGCGTCCATGATGTGCAGTGTGGCAATGGATCCGAAATCGTGTGTGTACACGATCCATTGGCCATCCGGGGACCAGGTGTAAGGTGGAGTTCCCCACCAGGTCGATAAGCGGCCGACGCCGCTTCCGTCTGATCGCATCACGTACACGGATTCAGCTGCCGCCCAGCCGGGCTGATGGTGATTTGAGCCGAAAAGGATCAAACTCCCGTCAGGCGATAAAACAGGATAGTGTTCCCATTCGTGTATGCTGCTGTCCGTCAAGCGAGTTACATTCGACCCATTCGCATCCATCACGTAAAGACCGTCTCTGATGTGACCGGATGATATTCTTATGACATGAGGATGTTCAGCTGACGTTCTTTTCATCCAGGAGCGATTGTTTCTCATCCGATGTGAGAAAGGCGATCTCGACAGCGTTGCGTTGAGCCTGACGGATTTGATCTCTGCTCAAACCGGCAGCAGGCGCCGCCACATTGTACTCATGATGTAGGTCCACGCCGCTGATCCCCGGATCGTCCGTGTTGATAGTAGCCAGTAAGCCGCGTTGAAGGTAACTCTTGAGAGGGCTGCTGGGGAAATCCGGGATGCTGCTTGTCTGCACGTTGCTTGTCAGGCTGACCTCGATGCCGACCTTCTGTTCCACCAGGAAATCAAGTAGCGCGGGGTCCTTGGCGGCTTGGATCGCGTGACCGATCCGTGATGCTCCGAGCTCCTGGACAGCCTGCCAGACGCTTTCGGGACCGGCGGCTTCGCCGGCATGGACGGTAGACTGCCAGCCAACCTCTCGCGCTTTATTGAAGTGGTCGATGAAGAGTCCACCAGGTTGGTTGGCTTCATCTCCGGCCAGATCCAATCCAACAATCCGGTCGTGGAACTGGAGCAGGGCCTCAAGCTCTTTCCAAGCGATCTCTGTCCCGTAGGTGCGGCTCAAAATCCCGATTATGTTGACCTTAATGTCAAAGTCTCGCGCACCGGCCTCGATTCCATCGACGACGGCTTCGACGACCTCCGTCGGGTTCAACCCATGCGGTTCGGCCATAAACCAGGGGCTAAATCGTAGTTCGAGATAGTCAAGGCCCTCCTTCTGGGCGTCCTCAACATTCTCATAGGCTATCCGACGACAAGCCTCGCCATCGACCAACACGCCGACCATCCACTCAAACTTGGCGATGAATGCCATAACACCTGGTTGGGGTTCTGTGATTTGAACGTGTGGTCGCAGGCTTTCAATGTCCCAGGCTGGAAGGGGTAATTGATGTTGTCTTCCGAGATCGAGGATGGTTTCCAGCCTGACGTTGCCGTCCAGATGGCGATGCAGGTCGATCAGGGGGAGCGAGGGATCGATCATATGTTCATCTCCCGAAGGGTCAATTCAGGGTGAATCCATGTGAGAAGGCGATGATTCAAGACCTAAGTTTACAGTATGTCTTTCCTGCGGGGCTAGTGGTTTTTGAGGTCGTTCGATCCAAGATGGTACCTTTCGATATCAGTTCGTAGCTGATCGAGATGTCATCTGTAACAAAGGTAAAGTAAAAACTAGAATAGCCAGGTTCGGGTCGTCGGAAGGACTTGGTATGAGGAGTGGCGGCAAGTGCAAATGTAGAGTCGGCTCGTCGAGTCGCCCTCAGCCTCAATATTCGGTATCGTTTGGCTATAACGTGCTAATTGGCTGGCAAGGATTCTGTGACGTCCATCGCGCAGCGAAAACCGACGCGCGGGTTCGGCCGAACGGAGTGGGATGAGTTGCGGTAAAAGGTCTGCGCTTGTTCCATTGGTGAAGCCCAGGACCCTCCACGCAGCACATGATCCAGGATCTGGGTAGGTCCGAGCGGGTTCCGATCTGGAGCGTGGGAGTAATAATCAGGATCGTAATGGTCTGCAACCCACTCCGACGCATTACCAGCCATATCCAGAACACCGTATGGGCTGGCGCCATCAGGATAGCTACCAACCGGCACCGGCGCACCGAGCCCGGCTTCGGAGGTGTTGGCGAGAACCTGTTTCCAGGTGTCACCCCACGGGAATCTGCGTCCGTCGGTTCCACGGGCTGCTTTCTCCCATTCCGCCTCAGTTGGTAGTCGCTTACCAGCCCACCGACAATAGGCATCGGCATCCTTCCATAGGACACCCATCACTGGAAGCTCTACGTTATTCTGAGCAATCAATCCATTCCACCCTTCGGCTTCATGGCCCGTGGATGCGATAAATGAGGCAAAAGCAGCATTGGTGACTTCCGTTTTGTCGATGGCAAATGCGTCTAGGTACACCTTGCGCTTTGGTCGATTGGAGCGCCGATCGTCATTCTCTCCCATCCAGAACCACCCGGCGGGGACCTCCATCATGACGGTATGCGTCTTGAGCGAGGGAGTAGGCGTCTGAATCGTGCAAGCGGACAAGATCAGCACGACAAGCGTGAGGGTCATCACTATCCGTGCCGTATATCTATGCATACCAAAACCCTAATGGGATGAGTGCTGTGCGATTTTAGAGGCCACCCGACTTCCGAAGTCCATAGGACTTCGGAAGTCGGGTGGAAGGTATCACGGTTGCCAGGCGGGATGGTATTCCAATGCAGGATCGTCTGTCAGACGGGTTTGCATTCCGCCGTTTGCAGTCATGATGTAGATGTCATGGTTGGCGTCGTCGCGCCAGGATTCAAATACAATCCATCCTCCGTCCGGTGACCAGGCAGGATCGTCGTTTGGTCCCGTATCCGTAAGCCGTGTCCCTCCATAGCCCTTGCCATCCCACTTGATCACCCAGATGTGGTTGCTAGCCGCGTATGCGATCAACTCTCCGGAGGGTGACCAGGCTGGCGTTCGCACCACCTGGTCTCGTGTGACCTGATCTGGTACGGACCCATCGAAGGAGCCATCTTGGTTGAACCAATAGATAACTGGTGACCCGCTACGGGACGTGTTAAGGAGAGCCAATTTGTCGCCCAATGGAGACCAGGTTGGTTGTCTGTCGAAGGCATTCGATCCGCTGATGCGCCGTGTGTTGCTGCCATCGGAGTTAGCGTGCCAAACCCCAGGTCTATTGTTCTCAAGATATGTGAAAAGAATACCGCTTGGCGACCATGCCGGGTCGTACACACCTCCAATGAGGGTTATGAAAGGGCGAATATCGCTGCCGTCCGGATTCATGATGAAAATCACAGCATTCGGATAAGCGTCTTTCTTCCCATTGCATGGTGAGACGAACAGCAATTGCCCTCCGTCCGGAGACCAAGCAGGTTGACAGGCGCCGTCCGGCAAGGTGGTTATTTGCTGTTGATCCGAGCCGTCGAGGTTCATGATGAACACCTGTGGTAAGCCGTCTGGCTCTCTTGCGAAAGCAATTTGCCCTCCACCACCGCCGATCGGGGTTCCAAACGGTGTCGGACTTCGCTCTGCAACAGGCACTTGTTCCGTTTCATCAGCGGCTGGCGGACTCGTTGGCTCAGGTTCTGAAGGTGTCTCGCTTGCAGACGCGAAGTAAGCTGCTTCCGTTGTGGCGAGGAGCGAACTGGTCATGTCCGTCGTGGGAGGACCGGGCGTTGCACGATCAGACGGGCCGCTGAGTATTCGAGGGAGGACCAAAATCGCAACAAATCCGATCGTAAAGGCACCCACCAAGAGTGCAAGGATGGGGGTCAGCAATTTCCGCTCGCGGCGGATCGTGGGTCGGGGTGGTTCCGCGCGAGGTACGGCATCCGCTCGAACTGTGGGCTGAATTGCTGCGCGCGCAATGGTAGGGGCAGCCTGAGGTGAAACCGGTTTGGTGGCCGGAAACATTGCTTGCTTGAATTCTTTTATGGATTGGAATCTTGCATCGGGATTGGTTTGCAATGCGCGTTCGATTGCGCTGGCGATGTGAGCCGAGATGTGAGGATTAATTTCTCTCATCGGCGTTAGGTGTGCGATGCCCATCTCGCGCTTGATGCTGTCGGCGGGAATGGCACCGGTAAGTAGAGCATACAAGGTAGCGCCGAATGAGAACACGTCGGTCCTCGTGTCTGTGCGGCCGTGACCGTATTGCTCAGGGGGTGCGAATCCGGGCGTCAACGCGCGGGCGCCCAAGGTGGTCGTCTTCGTGGGGTCGTGCTTCTTAGCCAGGCCAAAATCCACGAGTACCGCTTTCCCCATGGGTGTGATTTTGATATTGCCAGGTTTGATGTCGCGGTGAATGATCGGTTGCGGTCGCGCGTGCATGTACTCCAAGGCATCGGAGATTTCTTGGGCCCATTGAAGGACCGTGTGTTCGGGAAGTGGCCCTGCTTGATCCTCCATCTTGGTCTGGGCGTCCTCACCGGGAACGAAATCCATTACTAGGTACTGACCCTGGCCTTGAATGACGAAGTGATCCGTAACACGAGGGAGGCCAGGATGGCGCAGGGAAGCCAAAAGTCTCGCCTCGCGCTCGAACTGACGACCGGCCTCGGGTGAGACAAAGAGATTTTCTTTAATCGCCACTTCAACACCGAGGCTTTCGTCGTTTCCGCGATAGACCTCACCCATACCTCCGCTTCCAAGTCGTTCGAGTATGCGGTATCGTTTGTGGAGCAGGCTGTTCAGTTCGAGGGGCATCGCTCTCTCCGATGTTAGGTATCTGATGTTGAAAGTTGGTTGATATATATGAAATTTTATTTTGCTCTTGCCGTATGGAAAATCGCTTGAACGTGCGGTGTCACTCTAAGAATTCTTCACGGTAATCTTCGATCGCCGCCGAGACAACCTTATGTGCCTCTTCGTAGCCGTAAACCTTTTCGAGGCTGATTTGATCTTCTTTTCCGTCGACGAGCTTATAGGTGCTGAAATAGTGTCGCAACCGCTCGACTAAAATGCCCGGAAGTTCGCTGATATCCTTGACGTTCCCCCAAATGTTGTCGTTTTCAAGGACGGCGATGATCTTGTCGTCGGCCTCACCGCCATCGACGACTTGCAGACCCCCAACCACTCGGGCATTGAGGATCACTTCAGCTCTCGTGATCGGTCTTTCGCTGACTACACAGATGTCGAGTGGGTCTCCATCTCCTCGCACCGCGTGTTCGGATAGAGCTGCGACTCGTTCACCACCGAAGGTGCGTGGGATGAAACCATAGAGCGACGGAGGTTGTGAAGAGGTCCTCTGGGGGCGGTCTACCCGTAAGTAACCTGTGACTTTATCGATCTCATACTTGATCAAATCAAAGGGGCTGATTTCTATATAGGCGTGGACAAGCACCGGTGGATCAGGTCCTACTTCTAGGCCGTGCCAGGGATGCGGTCGCCAGCGGTAAAACGGGGGAGGAAAAGTCATTCTAGTCCTCCGAGACGAGAGTAGTAGTCATCATCTAAGTACGGTCTGAAATCCACTGTCGCTTGTACCCACCGGTTGCCAGAGACCACGATGGATGGAAGCGTACATCTGGGAAATCACCTGTCTTGAATTGGGAGTCGTCTTGTAAGACGCCGGATTGAAAGTACTATAACATAGAGTCAGCCAAGGTGGTGGGACACCTGAAGGTTGAGAGGGTTCTATGTCAGAGCTACCGAGGATCGCTCGATAACGCAGCCTCGATCTGCTCGAGTAAAACCTCCGGCGATGTGGTTGGTAGTTTGCAGGTGAAACGCTGGCATAGGTAGGCACTCGCGTTGGTTCCCTCTATTCCACGTCCTTCCAAGAGTGCAGGCACTTCCTGAGCCCCTTCTTCGGCGCCGGCAACGACGAGTCTTGGAAGGTATCGTTCATGGATCACATTTGCCAGGGCATTGAAATCGGCGTCTGTGGAGGTGCCTATCAGCGCGACTTGAAGCTGGGGTCCGATGGCAAAATCGATTGCGCAAAGCCAACCTGCGAATGCTGTTGGATATCGTAGAGCGTTGTCCTGCATTGCTCGGAGCGCTGACTCAGCAGGCTCGGAGTAGCGACTCTCACCGGTGAGGGCCGCAAGTTTCAAAAGCAATGAAATAGCTAATGAATTCCCGCTAGGAATAGGGCTGTCTTGTAGTGATTTCGGCCGGGTGATTAGCTTTTCGTGGTCGTCGCGTGTATCGAAAAAACCACCTTCTGGATCCGTAAAATGCGCCAGTATCTCTTCGGCTTGATCGCGAGCAGCGGAGTACCAACGGGGATCGAAATCCGTCTGATAGAGGGCCAACAAGCCTTCACCCAGCGCGGCATGGTCTTCAAGATAGGCAATAAAGCGGGTTTGATCCGTGCGCCAGGCGCGATGAAGCTTGCCATCCTTCAGCATCGTGTCTAGAAGAAAATCGGCCAACGATTGCGCAGCTTCGAGGTAATCCGTCCTTTCAAGAGCGTGCGCCGCTTCAGCAAGCGTTGTCAGGAGGAGTCCGTTCCATGCTGTCAACACTTTATCATCCGCCGCTGGGTGAACTCGCTTTTCCCGGTGGGCGAGAAGGCGTAGTTTGGCGCTCGTTAGCTGTTCTGAAAGCGTATCGGAAGTGACGCCGTCTAGATCGCCGGCATCACGATCATCTTGAGGGCGATACAAGATGTTGCTGCCCTCGAAGTTCCCCTCTTCTGTCACACCATATGCTGTGATGAAATGCTCTGCAAGACTCTCGTCACCTAAATGGTCTCGAATTTCCGACGGTGTCCACACATAAAACTTGCCTTCCTCACCTTCCGAGTCGGCGTCTAGCGCCGAATAAAAACCTCCTTCCGGGTGTCGCATGTCTCGGATGAGAAAGTTTAGCGTCGACTCGACAACTTGTCTCAAGATTGCGTCACCGGTGATTTGCCATGCATGCAGGTAGGTTTGGGCAAGGAGAGCGTTGTCGTAGAGCATTTTCTCGAAGTGGGGAACAAGCCAGTGTGAGTCGACGGTGTATCGATGAAAGCCGCCGGCGAGATGATCATAGATGCCCCCGCGGGCCATTGCCTGCAAGGCATGTGTGGCCATTTCCAAGGCGAGCTTGTCACCGTCACGGTGATGTTTGCGAAGAAGGAATTCGATTGCCGAAGCTTGTGGAAATTTCGGTGCCCCTCCCCAACCGCCGTTCGTCCAATCATAGGTTTTGAAGAGCGTTTCCGCTGCTCGGTCAAAAGAACTTCGATCGAGCCGTCCTGAAGTGGGGAGGAGCGAGATCGATGAATCAATATGCTCTTTAAGTTGCCTACCTGTAGTCAACAGTTGCTCGCGACTCTCCTGCCATTGCTTGGCGATCAAGAGTAGGACATCTTGAAACGAGGGCATATTGTACCTGGGGGAAGGTGGAAAATAGGTGCCGCCGTAGAAGGGCTCACCGAGTGGGGTTAGGAAAACTGACATGGGCCATCCTCCATGCCCAGTCATTGCAACGACGGCATCCATGTAGATGGAATCCACATCCGGCCTTTCTTCGCGGTCGACTTTTATGTTGACGAATACTTCGTTCATGATGGCGGCGATCTCTGGATCCTCGAAGGATTCGTGCGCCATCACATGGCACCAGTGACATGCAGCGTAGCCCACACTGAGAAAAATCGGCTTGTCCTCGGCTTGCGCTACAGCAAAGGCTTCTTCGCCCCAAGGGAACCAGTCAACGGGATTCTCAGCGTGTTGCAGAAGGTAGGGGGACGTCTCGTCTTTTAATCTATTCCCCACGCATTTCCCTCCTCAGATTATTTCATCGAAACCTAAGGTACATCATACCGCGTGTTCAGAGATTTCTCTGCTCCGTGGAGATTCCTACATCGACGAAGTGATCGGGATGCCAAGCTGGCTAGCTATTGATCTGTTTGACTGGAGATATAAGGATGACTTCTAGGGTAGAGGATTTGAGATCAACAAGCCTGGGTTTGATTGTCGAAACGCGGAGGTGGTAGAATGTGCGCCATGTCCGCAAACAAGAATTCCCAACTGCTGCGCTGGATACCGGCTATGATCCTCATGGCCCTTATATTCTTATTCTCTTCAACGCCGGCAGGGAAAATACCCTCCTTTGGGGAATGGGATTTACTCGTCAAGAAGGGGGGCCATGCCTTAGGTTTTGGAATGCTCGGATTGGCTTACTCCTATGCGTTACCCCCACGCCTTGCACGAGGACCGAGATGGCTCTTGAGCCTTTTTATGGTTATCCTGTTCGCGCTGAGTGACGAATTCCATCAGTCCTTCGTGCAGGGTCGCAATTCAAGCCTGGTGGACGTTTTCATCGATACCGGAGGGGCTCTCGTGGCTCTTACTGTTGCTTTTGCTACCGCTTACTCCTCGAACTCGAGGTCGAAATCCATCTCTTGATCCTCGCGCCAATCATCTCCTCTTGAAATCGTGATCTCGCCGAATAAAGCTTCTTGATCCGCCGAAATCCTTTGTTGTTTGACCAATTCCAAGACGGCGATAAAAGAGACGACGATCTCAAGACGGGATTTTGCACCTCGAATAACCTTTCGAAACGTTGTTCGGCTTGATCTAGCCAGGCTTTCGAGTATACGGATGATCCGATCGCGTATCTTTACAGGCTGTGGCATGACGACATCATTGATGCCGGATTCGTCGCGGACAGAGGCGAGCACGTCGAGAAGAGCTTCCCGAAGATCAGTAAGTTCCACACCGATCATGTCGAGTTTTGGATCAATAATCGGTGGTGCGGAGATACGGACATACGACCTCAAGTCGGCTTTTAGGCGTTCGGCCAGAAATTCGGCGACTTCTTTGTACTTTTGATAGGCGATTAACTGACGAGCGAGCGCGTCGCCAGGATCCTCCTCACCTGGTTCGCGCGCAGGAGGTCGTGGTAGAAGCGCTTCAGATTTTATCTGCAGCAATCGCGCAGCGATGACAAGGAATGAAGTCAAATCCTCCAGATGCCGTTCCTGCAAGCGTCTCAAGTGGTTAAGGTATTGGTCTGTAATCTGGGCGAGTGCGATCTTCGTGATGTCGAGCTCGGCCTGTTCGATGAGTTCTAAGAGCAGGTCCAGTGGCCCTTCATAAACGGGTAGTTGGATAAGATAGGCTTGGTCAGTGGACATTGCTCAAGTTAGAAGCTGCCAGGTGGTAACGATGAGGACGAGGAGGATGAATATACTTCCAACGATGACCATAAGTTTAAATAATTGCTTCTGTTCTCTCGATCGCTCGGCTTCGGCTTCCGCAACCGCCTGTTCCCGCCTCCTGTCCTGTTCCAGGAAGTTTTGCATCCGGAGCAGGGAAGCTTGTTCTCCACGTTCCTTGAGCTCTGCAGCCCGCGCTCGTGATTGACGCAAGCTCAAGGGATCGAAACCCGATCCACCATGACGTAGCATAACCTGGCTGATCAATGTGAGAGGTTCTCCGCACCTGGCACAGTTTTCAGCTTCGGGCGTGTTTAAACTTCGACAGGCAGGGCAGGTAATTCGATCGTGTTGAAAAGACGAGCCGCAATAGGAGCAAGCAAGGATGTTCTGAGATGTGACAACAAGTCCGGGAGCCGTACACGTAGGACAATCGAATTCGTTCATAGGAGCATCAGATGTAGGATCGTGGATGGCATGCATTATACCATCGTGACCTAATTCCATAGGGGTTAGGGATCAGGCAGTAGGGATTAGGGAGCAACTTACGATGGCATTCTTCCTGATCCCTGTTCCCTGATCCCTTGATCTCTTACCCATTATCCCCATGGTATGATTATTGATTAGACGAAGTGAGTGAAAGGAAGCCTGAGAGACATGATAAAAGAGCCCATCAACGTCACCGATGCCACTTTTGAGAAGGTGGTTTTGCAGTCAGAAATTCCCGTCGTCGTTGATTTCTGGGCGCCCTGGTGCGGGCCTTGCAAGATGGTAGCGCCGATTCTAGAGAAACTCGCCTCGGAGTACGGCGGAAAATTGCTCATTGCCAAGGTCAACACGGATGAAAATCCGAAGTGGGCGATGGACTTCGACGTCCAGGGTATTCCAACCATGCTCTTCATTTCAGATGGCAATGTGGTGCACCGACAAGTGGGTGCGCTTCCGGAACCATACCTGCGCGATGTGGTCGCTACCTTCCTGAGCACAGTGGAGGAGATAGTCGAGGGCTAGTGTTCCTGGGACGACCTTCAAGTGTCCCAACGAATCAGCCTCCAACCTTTTTGGGTCTGGTTTTCGGAGGAAGTTTCACCTCCCACTGACTGACAAGCAACCGGGAAGGCCAAACGAAGAGACGTCAATTCAGTCGTCTCTTCGTTTGGCTTTAGCTGAAGCATGCAACAATGATCTGCCGCTAGAGGTTACCAGCATTCTTTATTCTCAAACTACGGCTTTCCTTTCGAGGAAGTCCCCCAAAGAAGTCCCTCGATTCTTCGACGCAGGCGGCGCAACCAGGATCGAACCTTTGCCAGAGAGAAAAGCACACTCCGTCGAATGCGTTGCAATGTTGAAATCTTCCGAATTGGCGCAACCCATTTCATGGTTAACGCACCCCAAGTTAGACCCGCACCGAAACCGACAAGGACCAAGTTATCACCGGGGTGGATTCTTCCGTTTTGGAAAGCCTCGCAAACGGCCATGGGAATAGACGCTGTCGAGGTGTTGCCATATCGGTCTAGGTTGATCATGAAACGATCTAGGGGCAATCGCAGACCACGAGCGGCCGCTTCGATGATCCTGCGATTAGCCTGGTGAGGGATCACCAATTGAATATCGTCCATCGTCAAGTTGGCCTTGACGACGGCTTCACGCGTCGCCGAGGCCATGACGCGTGTCGCAAAACGGAACACCTCGCGACCGTTCATGTGAATGTTGTGTAGCTGATGTTGAACTGTTTCTAAGGTTGGTGGGTGTCGGCTTCCACCCGCCGGAATGGAAAGCAAATCCCCTCCTGAGCCGTCTGAGCGCATGATACATGACATGATCCCGCCAGGTTTATCGCTCACCTCAAGGACAAACGCTCCGGCGCCGTCGGCGAAGAGAATACTCGTGCGACGATCGTCCCAATTCACTAGCCGGGACAACGTCTCGGCGCCGATAACGAGGGCGTTGTCGATCGAACCGGAGCGTATCGCCTGGGAGGCCATGTTGAGCCCAAAGATGAATCCTGTGCAAGCCGCCATGAGATCAAAAGCACCGGCGCGGCTTGCACCCAGATGATCCTGTACCAAGCAGGCGGTAGCGGGAAAGAGGTAATCAGGCGAGGACGTGGCGACGATAATGAGTTGCACATCGTGTGCGACCAGGTTGCTTCTTTCGATCGCCTTCATAGCTGCGCGTGTCGCCAGCGATGACGTGGATTCAGTTTCATCTGCGATGCGTCGTTCTCGGATGCCTGTGCGCGTCACAATCCATTCGTCGCTCGTGTCGACTCTCTGCGCAAGATCTTGGTTGGTAAGCACACGCTCGGGAACGTACATTCCCCAACCAGTGATATGTGCATATCTTGTCATGCTACTGTCTCGTTCTCAGTAAGTTTACTGACAATCAGGCAGGCGTTGTGACCACCGAATCCAAAGGAATTCTTCAGTACGTGGATTAGAACCTTCTGACGTGGACGATTGGGCACGTAATCCAGATCGCATTCTGGATCGGGCGTGGTGTAGTTGATCGTGGCCGGAATGAACGAATCCTGGATCGCTTTGACGCACAGGAGCGCTTCGAGCGCACCACCGGCTCCCATTAGGTGGCCAGTCATCGACTTTGTCGATGAGACCGGAACCTCATATGCATAGTCGCCAAAGACCGACTTGATCGCTGAGGTCTCGCTGGCGTCGTTTAAGGGCGTGCTCGTACCATGTGCGTTGATGTAGTCGATCTGTTCCTTGTGGAGACCAGCATCCTCCAGCGCCAATTTCATACACGTTGCTGCGCCGGCACCGTTTTCCGCAGGGGCGGAGATATGGAAGGCGTCATTATTGGCCGAATATCCGCTGATTTCGGCCATAATGGTAGCGCCACGGTTACGTGCGTGTTGGTACGATTCGAGCACCAGCGAAGCTGCACCTTCAGCGACCACGAAGCCGTCCCTGTCGAGATCAAAGGGTCGTGAGGCTGTGAGCGGATCGTCATTGCGGGTGGAAATCGCATCCATGATGTTAAAGCCGGCCATAGCAATCGGGATGATCGCGGCCTCGGTGCCTCCTGCAATCATGACGTCTGCGGAGTCACGACGGATCGTCTCCGTGGCCTCGCCGATTGAGTTGGAGCCCGATGCGCAGGCGGTGACCACCGCCATGTTGGGCCCTCGCAGTCCAAAGCGGATCGCAAGCTGCCCAGCGGCGCTATCGGGAAGCATCATGGGCACCATGAAGGGGCTGACCCTCCTTGCACCTCTTTGGTGGTATGTGTCGTTTTCCCTGACGAGTGTGCCGATACCGCCTATTCCAGTTCCCATGACGACACCGACCCGAGCGCCCATATGTTCATCGACTTTCAGGCCTGCATGATTTATAGCTTCCTCTGTTGCAACCAACGCGAACTGTGTGAAACGGTCAGTTCGCCGTGCAAGGCGTCGGCCAAGCAGCTCTTCGGGATCGAAGTCCTTGACCTCTGCGGCAAATTGTGTTTTTAAACCCTGCGCGTCAATGGTGGTGATCGGGCCGGCGCCAGATCGTCCAGCACGAACAGCGCTCCATGTGGTTTCGACATCGTTCCCTAATGGACTGACGCAACCAAGCCCGGTGACGACAACGCGATTTCGCGTCACAACTTCCTCCTTCGGCGTCTTGAGAACTTATCCTTGCTCCGGTATAACACCTGGCGAGGGAGGAAGGTGCGCACAATGCGGCAATGTGCTTATGCTAGAATCGATTTAAGCGAGGTTAGACTATTGGACAGCGCCTCATCGCGGTGACTACCAGGTGGCAGTTAGGATAGGGTTATCCAGAAGGCATGCGATGATTTTGGTGACTGGTGGAACAAACTTTGTCGGGCGTAGTGTACTCAAACAACTTACGCTCTACGGCCATTCGGTGAGGTCATTATTACGACCTTCCAAGCAAACACCGAAACTTCCACATGGAATTCCTGTGGATGTGACCCTCGCCGCGCTGACGGATCGGCGTGGTATCCGAGCGTCTCTGGTAGGGATCGACACGGTCGTTCATATCGCCAGTATCACCGGACTACCGATCCAAGAACGACAATTGGAAGTTGAAGTCGAGGGGACACGCACTCTCGCAGAGGCGTGCGCCCAGGCCGGAATCAAACGGCTTATCTATGTGGGTCAGATCGGCGCAGATCGATCATCTGCTTATGTCGAAATTCGAGCGCGGGCTAATGCCGAGCATCATGTGCGCACGAGCGGCTTGCCTTTCACGATCCTTCGTTCGACAATTCTCTTCGGTCGCGAGGATCTATTCACTGTGCCGCTAGCGCAACTATTGTCCGTCGCGCCGTTATTCTTTCCGATCCCAGGAGATGGATCGACTTTACTTCAGCCCCTATGGGTTGAAGACCTGGCAACATGCGTCACGTGGATCCTTGATGATCCGAGGACAGTTGGTGAAACATTTGAAATCGGTGGACCCGAGTATCTCTCATTTCGACGCGTACTCCGGATTTTAATGCGTGCAGCAAGTAGTCCTCGTATCCTTTTCTCGACACGGCCGCCGTATCTTCGGATAGGCGCTAGTTGGATGCAACGTTTGATGCCGCAGGCTCCCATCAGCCCCTTGTGGGTCGACTACTTGGCGGTCGACAGGACGACGGATCTCAATACACTTCCAAGTGTATTCGGCCTCCAACCATCACGGATGGAAGATAATCTGTCGTATCTCCAAGAGCGCAACTGGGGATGGGATTTACTCGCGCAACAATTCTCGGGCAATCGGGGAGGGTAGTCTATGGTGGATCGTTCCATCATCCGCCCGCTAGAGACCATTGAAGATATGGCCCAGGTGGAAGAATTGCAGCGCCTGGTCTGGCCGGGCAGCGAGACAGATATCGTCCCTTCTCACCTGATGCTGACGATCGCACACAACGGGGGTGTCATCCTAGGCGCCTTTGAGGGGAATCGGCTCGTGGGTTTCGTTTTCGGATTCTTGGGAACAGATGCCCAGAGCCCGGATCGAGTTGCCATGGCTCGCCTGAAGCACTGTTCGCACCAATTGGGGGTACATCCCGATTATCGCAACCGAGGTCTTGGGTATCGGCTAAAAGTTGCCCAACGAGAAGCGGTCCTCAAAGACGGCATCCGGCTGGTGACTTGGACGTACGACCCGCTCCTCAGTCATAACGCTCATCTCAACATTCGGCTGTTGGGTGCGGTCAGCAGGGTGTATTATCGGAATTTGTACGGCACGATGCGCGATGGGTTGAACATCGGTTTGCCCTCCGACAGGTTTCAGGTTGAGTGGTGGATCACCTCCTCAAGAGTGCAAACCAGGATCGAAGGATCACGAGGTCATCTCGATCTGGCCCATTTCCTGAGCGCGGGTGCGCAGAAAATCAACTTCGCCACCCTCGATGATCGCGGATTACTAATTCCACCGGATGAATGGTCGATCCCTGAGTCCAACCTCCTATTGGTGGAGATTCCGCACGAGTATATAGAACTAAAACAACAGGATCTCGAGCTGGGGTATACCTGGCGGATACACACACGGGAGGTATTCGAGAGCGTCTTCACTGCAGGGTATTTGGTCACGGATTTCATCTATCTCAAAGAAGAACAATACCCAAGATCTTATTATCTACTAACGCACGGCGATAGCCGGTTAGGATGACGATGAAAATCGAACGCATCGAGTTACATGAAATACGTATGCGTCTAAAAGCAGCCTTCGAAACCTCATTTGGTGTTGAGCATGATCGAGATTGCCTGATCGTTCGTGTTTTGAGTGAAGGTCTCGAAGGCTGGGGTGAGTGCGTTGCGGGACGCTTTCCAGGGTTCTCCTACGAAACGACGCAAACGGCTTGGCACGTGCTCGAAGATTTCCTGGCGCCATTGATGCTAGGAACCTCAATCGATGATGTGGGGGATTACCGCCGGAAATGTGCCACCATTCGCGGCCATCCTCTTGCTCGGGCGGGATTGGAGTTGGCTTTGTGGGACCTGATCGCGAAAGCCCAACAAGTCTCGTTGACGCAATTATTCGGAGGTGTGGCATTGCGGGTACCCGTCGGTGTCTCGATCGGCATACAATCGACCAGCGACGCCCTTTTGGATGTGGTGGCCGGCTATGTGGATCGGGGTTATGCCCGCGTAAAGTTAAAGATCAAACCCGGGCGTGATGTAAGCGATGTTCATGCGGTGCGTGAATCGTTTGCTGATCTCAAACTCCAGGTGGATGCGAATGCAGCGTACTCACTTGAGGACATCGCTGTATTTGAGGCCCTCGATGAGGTCGGTCTTTTGTTGATCGAGCAACCTTTAGCCGAGGACGATCTACTTGATCATGGTAAATTGCAAGCGGCTTTGAGTACACCGATTTGCCTCGATGAGAGTATTCGTGGTCTTCGACAATCCAGGCAGGCGTTGGAGATAGAGGCCTGCCGAGTGATCAACATCAAGCAGGCCAGGGTGGGAGGCATACAGGAAGCGTTGGACATTCACGAGTTTTGTTGGGGAGAGAATGTGCCGGTGTGGTGCGGCGGAATGCTTGAGACGGGGATCGGCAGGGCGGCAAATCTGGCTTTGGCCTCGCTTCCCGGGTTCCGTTTGCCGGGAGATATATCTGCGACTGACAGGTACTACGAAGAGGATATCGCCTCACCTAGGTTCGCTTTAAATTCGGATAGCACGATTGATGTTCCACGCGGTCTCGGGATTGGTGTGGAGATCGACACGGCAGCATTGGATCGGTTCACGCTGCGGCGTGAAGTTCTCAAGCCCTAAAGTTTGAATGTGCACTTGAGATGTGTCCGAGCGCATCTTAAACTGTAGGGGCGACTCGCCGAGTCATCCCAATGGGTTTGAGTGAGTGCTTTCAGGGTGCATTCCCGAACAGATTGAAGATCCAGTCGATAGAGGCTGAGCCTGCGTAGGCAAAGAGCAGCATCTTCAAGGTTTTTCCAATCCATGCCCAGAATAGAAACGTGGTCACAGGCATGCCCAGTGCGCCGGCCGCGGCTCCGCCCAGGTCGAAAAGTGGATTGGGAATGAACGCCATGATTAGTATCGCCCAGCCGCCATACCGCTCGGTCCATTGTTTGATACGCTCATACGCAGGGTAATCGTCGACAATTCCCCGGCTGCTGAAGCCGGCGAGATAACCCGTGAGTTCCCCTAATGCAGCCCCTGCGCCGGCTGCCAATGCAACTCCCACAGGATGGAAGACAGCACCGAGTGCGAAAGTGATGGCGATTCCAGGAGCGGGGAGAATCACCGTTGCATTGGCAAGTATCGATATGATGAAGATTCCCGGATAGCCGTAAGCCTGTAAATGCTCGACCTGATCACGTATTGAAATGATGTAAGCCGTAATGGCGATAACGGTCAGCAGTGCGAGAATCCGTGCGAGGGTTAATGGCCATCCGGAAAGGCTAGGTTTTTCACTCATTCTTCTTGGATAAGAATGTTCTGGATTGTAACCGCAGGCGCGTTTCGATCTCGTGGATCGCGCGCGGGGATGGATAAGAGCACATCAAGGCCCTCGATCACCTTTCCGAACACGCTGTGCTTGTCATCCAGGTGTGGGGTTGCTACGTGGGTGATGAAGAATTGAGAACCATTCGTGTTGGGGCCGGCGTTCGCCATAGAGAGCACGCCTGGGCCGTCATGGCGAATTTCAGGGTGGAATTCGTCTTCGAACTGATACCCCGGCCCACCCATGCCAGTGCCGGTGGGATCCCCTGTCTGTGCCATGAAATCTGTGATCACCCGATGGAAGATCACACCACTGTAGAAACCCTCTCTGGCAAGAAATACGAAATTGTTAACCGTGCGTGGAGCTTTATCTGTATGCAACAGGAGGACGATATCGCCGAGTTGCGTTTCGATCTTGGCCGTGTAGGTCTTCTGAGGGTCGATCATCATCTGTGGTGGTGATGCATACTTTTTTTCTGACATGGGTAGCTCCTGGGGCAGGTTGACTTGGCTTTCTTTCCCTGCCGGTTGATGGTGGGTAGTTTACAAGTCTTGTCGACTGGATATTAACGCTTGGCTAACAACTCGCCGATTCGAGCTACGACCATATCCATGGCGACCGTGTTGAGGCCACCTTCAGGAATGATCACGTCTGCGTGCCTCTTTGACGGCTCAACAAATTCTAAATGCATTGGCCGTACGGTGTTTTGATATTGCTGGATCACCGAATCTACTGTTCGTCCACGCTCGATGATATCGCGCTGCAACCGACGTATAAATCGGATGTCGGCTGGAGTGTCCACGAAGATCTTTACATCGAACAGAATGCGGAGACCCTCGTCTGTAAACACTAGAATTCCCTCCACAAGAATCACACGCTGCGGTTCGATCGGTTGGGTTTTCTCTGTGCGCGTGTGTGAGGTGAAATCGTATATGGGAATTTCGATCGGCTCCCAGCGCTTTAACGAGATCACGTGCTGAATAAGCAGACCGGTTTCCAGAGAGTCTGGATGATCGAAATTGATCATCGCGCGTTGAGCGTGTGAAAGCTCGCTCAGGTCTTTGTAATAAGCATCGTGGGGGATGAATGCAATCTTGTCGGTGCCGACGCGCTCGAGAATCACGTCGGCAACCGTTGTTTTTCCTGAGCCTGTGCCTCCGGCGATGCCAATAACGATCGGTGAGGGGCGTTCGATCATACTTTGATTATACGCGCATGTTCTCAGATTGGAAGCTCGCCTCCCCATGGGGATGGCGAATACACCGCAATGTCTGAGCCGAGAAGGCTTGGGTGGCAGCAGCTCCCAAAGCTCCAGCGTTCATGCGCGCTCAACGGATCCGCGGCCTCTGGATTGGTGACCCTTCCTATTGCACGTACACATTTAATTATAACGAAAGGCAAGTTATCAAATGGATTCCATTTTCGAACGAGCTTGTGTCCCCAAGAATGGAACGGGGCTGTACTCGATCCAGACAGCCCCATGACTTGCAAGCTAATCGTCCCCCTGGAACTTGAAGGAGAGCTTGACCTTGGCGCGATAAGCTACGACTTTGCCGTCATCGATTTGCATGTCCAGTTCAACGATTTCGGCGATGCGGAGGTCACGCAGAGTTTTTGCGGCCATGTTGATTGTGGATTCTGCGGCCTTCTCCCACGACTCGGTGCTGGTACCTACAAGCTCGATCACCTTATAAACACTGTCGGTCATGATTTCCTCCTCCCGTTATGATTGATGATCTTAAAGGAATGGGTTCAGCGCTTATCGTAGCAAGTTTTTATCCCCAGTTCAATCATTTGCTTTCCCTTCCTCCCATCCGCATAGCGAGAGCAGGACCAAATTTTGCGATCTTGGAAACCATGTCAGCGCGCCTGCGTCATGTCTATGAGCATCACCAATCGTCCAGAGATGCCCAATCGATAAGGAGCAACTTCATCTAACACCTTCTTTCGACAAGCTCATTGCTATGGCTGCAGATTTCAACACACTTTTCGGAATAGACTTTACATAATTGGTCAAGTGCGAGCATTGAGATACACAGAACACTTGTACGCTTCTTGTGGGAATTACCTATAACGTACCCTATAAAAAGGGGATTCGGCGCTCTCTGGGCTTCTCCTGAGCGCCTGGGGGCGATTAGGATGCTGCGTGGCAAGAAGAACGCTGTCTGGGTCCTCAGAATACGCTGGGCGGGTGGGTTGGGACGAACAAAAATCGACTTGAGGAGAGACGATTCAGGGAGGTTATGACACACCTCCCGGCAGACAAGCATGGTCAAGATGGAGCCAGCGGGGGGACTCGAACCCCCGACCCATCGCTTACGAAGCGATTGCTCTGCCGGCTGAGCTACGCTGGCGACGGAGTGGATTATACCAACGCGCCAGGATACTTGGCAAGAAGTACGCTGTAGGTGATAATGCCCCTATGCGTGTGGCAATGCTGTCATTTCATACTTGCCCCCTAGCGACGCTAGGGGGCAAGGACACCGGCGGTATGAACGTCTATGTCCGTGATCTATCACGCGAGCTGGGACGTCGCGGCATTGGCGTTGATGTCTTCACGCGTTCTCAAGACGAGCACGTACCTCACGTTCTACACGAATTGGGTTACGGGAATCGCGTCGTACATATTCCGGCCGGTCCGGAGACTCATATTGAGAAGAACGTTCATTTGAGGTACCTGCAGGAATTTGTGGATGGTATTAAAAGCTTCGCCAAGGTCAAAGGCGAGCATTACCATTTGCTGCATAGTCATTACTGGCTGTCGGGTCTGGCAGCGCTCAGTCTGCGAGAAACCTGGAATATCCCTCTCATACAGATGTTTCACACGTTGGCCGTGATGAAGAATCGGGTCGCGCGCACACCCGAGGAAGCTTCATCCGATCAGCGTCTCGAATCTGAACAACGATTGTTGCGCGAAGCGGACAGGGTTGTCGTAGCCACACGTGCCGAGTTGGCTCAAATTCAATGGCTGTATCAGGAACAGACTGCCAATGTGGTTGTCATTCCACCGGGTGTCGACACCAGCCGTTTCTACCCGATCGATCAAGAGGAAGCGAGAGAGTTTATCGGTGTCCCTTGTGAAGATCGTCTGCTGATGTTCGTGGGAAGGATTGAACCACTCAAGGGTATCGATACGTTGATCGAAGCTGTTGCGATCTTGCGAAAGAAAGAGGAGTTTCGCGCAAATCCGTTTTGCCTGGCGGTGATCGGAGGGGATCCGGATGTGAGCCAGGAGGCGATGACCGCCGAGATGGAGCGACTGCAGACATTGAGCGAAACCCTCGGGTTGGATGATCTCGTCCTCTTCTTGGGCAAGCGAGATCAGGATACACTGCAGTATTACTACTCTGCCGCTGAGGTGGTTGTCCTGCCGTCGCATTACGAATCTTTTGGTCTCGTAGCGTTGGAGGCCATGGCGTGTGGAACACCCGTTGTGGCCTCAGAGACAGGTGGGCTGGTCTATTTGGTCAGGGATGGTGAAACAGGTTTTCACGTTCCTGCTGTTGACCCGGTAGCGTTGGCTGAGAAATTGCAGCTTCTCCTGCTCGACGATGAGCTTCGAGCGGTTCTAGGCTATCAGGCTGCCGAATACGCGAAAGCTTACGCTTGGCCTGTCGTGGTAGACCAAATCCTCGATCTGTATGCCTCCTTACTGGATCAGAAGCTCGCCTGATGACCCTCAACGTTCATCTAATTCGTGAACCGGAAGACGAAGTCCTTGCATATCTTATAGCTCACCTTCATCCAGAGCTCCACCTCACCTTTGGTTCCGTGCCTGCAAACCCGGAGAGGGTTGAGGTGCTCATCGCAGGCCGACCAGATCGAGATCTGTTGGAAGCCTGTCAGAATCTGAGAGCGCTCGTGGTTCCATTTGCCGGGCTGCCTGAAGAGACGCAACAAGTGCTCCAAGATTTTCCAAATCTTGCCATCCATAATCTTCATCACAACGCAACGCCAACGGCCGAAATGGCAGCGGCGCTGTTGTTGGCGGCTGCAAAATTCCTCATCCCGATGGACAGGGCAATGCGCAGCCACGATTGGAGACCCCGATATCACCCCAATCCCTCCGTGCTTCTCGAAGGTAAGACCGCTTTGATTTTGGGTTATGGTGCTATCGGACAGAAGGTCTCCCGCATCTGCCAAGGTCTAGGGATGCGTGTCTTGGCTGTACGAAGGAGTTCTCCATCTGAGGCGATTTCACAAGATATAGAAATCCAGCCGGTTAGTGCACTCGCGACAATCCTTCCGCTCGCGAACGTCTTGATCATCTGTCTGCCGCTGACACAGGAGACCAAAGGCCTCATCAATGCTCGAGCGTTGGAATTGCTTCCGGAGGGCGCGATCCTGATTAATGTGGCTCGCGGTCCTGTCGTGGACGAGAAGGCACTGTACGATGCGCTTAGGGAAGGTAGGCTGTATGCGGCAGGATTGGACGTTTGGTATCAGTATCCTGAGGACGAAGGCGACAGAAGCCACTCCCACCCGTCGAAATATCCGTTTCATGAATTAGATAATGTGGTAATGAGCCCTCATCGAGCGGGCGGCTCACAGGAGACAAAATTACTCCGCATGCACCATTTGGCAGATCTCCTCAATCGACTGGTGGAGGGGAAAGAGATGCCCAATCGGGTGGACCTGCTGCGGGGCTATTGAAAGTCTTGGCTTTGCCAATGTCTTCGTTCCATATAAGTTGTCTCCTGCCATGACAGCTTTTTTCAAGACTCCCAAAGCCCGGTGAAGATCCACCGGGCTCATTATCATTCGTGGAGAGGACTTTGTGGATGAGCAGGCTCTCTGAGGGATCCTGAATGCTCCTCGAGTCCAAGATTGGAGCACTGGAATTCAGGCTTTTCAAGCAGACACTTTTCTCAATTGACGCTTCCCGGGGATGATAAAAGCTTCAAATAGGGCGATACCCCAAAAGAGCAGCGTGAGCGGATCGCTTTTCACACTCTCCATGATCAAGGTTAGCGCATCTCCAATAGGTAGGAAGATGGGCAGATCGGTAAGGATCAAACCTTCCTCAAGAAGAATCTGGTTTACTACATGTCGCACAATCAGATACTCACTCACCGCCATAGCGATTAGCGTGATCACGACACTCGTGACTTGGAGGATAGGACCGCGTTTACGACCGGCGCCAAACATAACACCCTGCCCAACGAGCCATCCAACCGCGATGGCCAGAATACCAAGTTGGTAGTTGGTTAGGACCACAACCGCATACCACACGATTGCCGAAAGCGCGGCAGCGAGAAAGCCTCCCAAGACAGCACCTGGAACATTCACTTCCATCGACTCTGCCAGCATCTCGCGCTCGGCATCGGCCGCACAATTGGGACATAGGGCGATGGGGGGATCCTTCTTTTGTTTCCCGCGGACGAGAATGGCTTGACCTTCCATCAAGGTCGTACCGCATACGGCACATGCTGCCATGTTCTTCGCTCCTTCCGTTATCAATCCGTCAGACGAGTCGTCGCTTTCCACAGGTTACGTTCAGATACGTGGAACGCGAAGCATACGAAAAAGTATATGGATATCGCTATTTTCACGCCATAGAGTTTTAGTACGGTGTGTCCTGCTGAGGAGCAACGGGCGATTGCGTGTTTTGTTGTCCATTTCCAGGAGTCCTTCATATTCATCATTCGTGGTTTGCAACCCTCGCCTGGTCTTAGCGTTGCAGTCGTTCTGATCTCTTGGCCGGCGAGTGAAGCGGGCAACGGGTTATCCATTCCGATCAGGGTGAAGTAAAATGAGAGAAGGTTAGTACATAGGGTTACTATTGCGCGGGAGTTTGTACCGAATTGTGTCTGAGGAAGCCGACGCGCGAATTTTTCCCCTATCTGGTAAAAAGGTACCAGGATGGAAGTGATAAAGAATTACCTGATCGACATGGATGGTGTCCTGGTCAGCGGACGTACCCTGATCGCTGGTGCAGACCAGTTTATTGAGCGCATCAAAGAAAAGGGTGCTGAATATCTGGTGCTGACCAACAACCCACTTTACACCCCTCGCGACCTCGCCCACCGGTTGCATACCATAGGTCTCGACATCCCTGTTGAACGAATCTTCACCTCGGCAATGGCCACCGCCCAATTCCTGGAGTCGCAGAATCCGAACGGAAGTGCCTTCGTAATTGGGGAGAGCGGTCTGACGACTGCGCTGCATGACGCAGGCTACGTGATCACTGACATCAAGCCTGATTACGTCATTTTGGGGGAAACATTCGCGTATAACGTGGAATTGGTGACTAAAGCCATCCGCCTCATTGCGGGTGGCTCGCGCTTCATCGCCACCAATCCCGATCCCGCGGGTGTTTCAGAAGGAGGCATCGTCCCGGCATGTGGTGCAATGGCAGCGCTAATCGAGCGAGCGACAGGTGTTAGCCCATTCTTTGTTGGAAAACCCAACCCATTGATGATGCGCATGGCGCTCAATTTCCTCGGATTGCATTCAGAGAATACGGTCATGGTCGGCGACCGCATGGAAACCGACATCGTTTCCGGGATTGAGAGCGGCTTGGAGACCATCCTTGTATTAACCGGTGTAACTGCGCGCGAGGAAGTGACTCGTTACCCATATCAGCCAGGTTGTGTCTTGGACTCGGTGGCCGATATCGAAGTTTGAGTTTTGTTGCTTGTAAAAGGAAACAGTATTGAGAATGCCATAGCGTTCATTGAGTTTGGTGTGGAGATATAAACATGTTTCCCTATTTGGTCGTCATCTTAGCTGTGATCTTTTTAGTCTTAAAGTTTTCGGGACTCCTGGAAGAGTTTACGGATGCGATGCGAAGGACTTGGGGAGATCCATCGGATCGTCTGCGTGAGTTACAGGAACTCTCTCCTGAAGAGGAAGAGATGGAAGATCGATTGACGGTATTTCGAGAGTATCTAGAAAAACCTTCGGACCAGGACGACGATTTTCCCGATCCTCCATCGCCTCAATAAATCCTCCTGAATCTAAGGTACACTGAATTCCTTCCCAATTGGAGCCCTACCGTCTCATGAATCCATTTATGGGTGAAATTGCCGCATTGACCACTTCCCTGGCGTGGTCGCTGACTTCGACTTTGTTCACTTTTGCAAGCCGAAGGGTCGGCTCTGTGGTGACGAACCGCGTGCGCCTCTTCTTCGCCACCATCTTCCTCTCCCTGATGCATTGGTTTGTGCATGCCGAGTTTATCCCCTTGCAGGCAGGATTAGACCGCTGGTTCTGGTTGGCGCTTTCAGGATTGATCGGTCTCGTTCTGGGTGATGCGTTCCTCTTCCAGGCCTTCGTTTGGGTTGGACCGCGGATTTCGATGTTGATGATGAGCCTGGCGCCGATTTTTGCAGGACTTCTTTCCTGGGTATTTCTGTCCGAGCACTTGAGCATATTTCAGGTTTTCGGAATCATTTTGACCATCATCGGCGTCTCCTATGTCGTCTGGCAGGGGGATGGCAATCGAACCGAGCGGCGCAACGATCGACAATATCTCAAGGGCATTCTCTTTGGAATCGGTGCCGCCACTGGTCAAACGATCGGGCTTATAACCTCGAAAATCGGTTTGCGGGATGGTTTTTCGCCGCTATCAGGAACGTTGATGCGTAT
>JABAOF010007202.1_pt3 | contig 28472 bp, 26 predicted proteins | sample 7062171 | NCBI WGS metagenome assembly JABAOF01 (sample SAMN14538628, study PRJNA623070) | marine sediment metagenome | biome: marine biome [ENVO:00000428]; feature: marine pelagic biome [ENVO:01000023]; material: deep marine sediment [ENVO:00002113] | place: India: Gulf of Khambhat ...
TCGCCCCGTCGGGCATCATGATTTTTTTCAATATGTTCGCCGTGGTTCCAACGGGGTGAAGGTGATCGAATCTCTTCACCTCTTCCACTTCCACCTTCAATGCCTGCACACCGATCTTCTTCTTCTCAACGAGGGCATCATCGATGAGACGAATGGACTTTTCCTCTTCCACCCTCAAGGGCAAAATCATTTCCGGAAAGAGCACCATATCCCGAACGGGCAAGACCGAAATTTCCACAGCCTGTTTGACTTCCCGCTTTACCGGTTTCGGCAGCGCTCTCGTTTCGTCAGGTTTAATGATAGTCGGCATTTTGGCCCCCGCTAATCTATCGTTACCTTCGCTGCAGGCTCATCCCTCAAAGGCATATAGATGAGGAGGAGCCCCTCCTTGAGCTCCGCTTTTATGTTGTCCTCGTCGATCTTGCGCGGAAGGCGAATCGACCGCCTGAAGCTCCCGTAAAGGCTTTCCCTGTGATGGCACTTGACGAACTGGTATACGGGTTCGTAGCGTTTTCCCTCGATGATGAGGTAGTCATTATCGAGACTGATCCCGAGGTTCTCCTTTTTCACTCCCGGAAGCTCTGCGACGATTATGATGCCCCTCTCTATCTCATACACATCTATCCCCGGGTACCACGAGCTCTCCTCTCTTTCCGGCCCCCTTTCGCCGCGCATGAAATTATCAGCCATGGCCCGTGCAAACTCCTCAAACGGATCGAAATATCTTTTTCTTCTCATCTTTTTCCCCCAAACCGATTGTTTCTCCCCAGTCCCGCTTCGGCGTTCGGAGCGGAAAAGCCCCATTTTCGCAATTCACCCATTCGGCATCGGCATATTTCCGGTTCCTTCACGCTGTTTAACGGTGGGCCCTTTCGCCAAGCACCTTCACGGGGAAGTCCCGTGACTTTCAATGGCGGAGCGACGGTTTGCAATCGACCTTTTTCCCGTAGCTTCCCAAAAATCTCCCGGTTAATCCGTGAAATATTTGGCGACAACGCTTTCGATGCCGCAGCTTCTGAATCCTCAACCAGCGCTGTGGGAATTTTTTGGGTTGCAAAATAATAGAGCAAAGGATAGAGATACCATGATGACACAAACTCTAGGCTCATCCTTCCCGAAAAACCCTCTTTGGGAAAGATTGCTCCTTTCACCTTGTTTCGCTCCCTTCGAGCACGAAACTATGTTGCATGGTTAGTAGATTCTACCGTTGTTGTCACACTTCCTGATCCCGAAGTAGTAACAGCACCATTCACTGTCGAAGTCATTGTTGAATATCCTGAGGTCTCCGTCATCAAAGACGACCTTCACATAACATCCCCCCCCGTCGAGAACCGACTCCGTCGACTCGATAACCTGACCTATTCCCCATTGCGGTTGCTTCACGTGGACGATAAGGTCCCCGGTCTTCAGGAAGAGTTTCTTATATGCCTTCATGATCCAATCAACCTTCCCCGAGCTCCTTCTCGAGCACGATGAACTCAGACCTGCCAAAGCCAAGGGCCCTGAAAAAGCTTACCAGGCCTCCGTCGTTCCAGTTTATCATTGTTTTGACCTCATCGACACCGTTCATCTCGAAGAAATCCCCGAGGCCTTCAATGAGCGCCCTCGCTATGCCTCTCTTCCGGGTACCGGGGTCCACTCCCACGATCTCTATCCAACCACACTTGGGAATGCCGAACTCCCACCCTCTGATATCTGCGATGACAAAACCCACAACCATTTTATCGATCTCGGCGACGAGACACCCCAGGGGGTTGGATGTCATGTGGTCGAGGATCCTCGACTCCCACTGTGCTTCATGAGGTTCCCCGGTAATTTTCTCGTCTATCAAGAGAACTGCCTCAACGTCGTGCACTGTCATCTTTCGTACTTTTATTTCCCCTTTCACGTCATACCTCTTTCATGTGGAGTTTTAGGACACTGAGAACCGATTTTACGTTGAAATTCCTCTTCAGAATATTTCTGAAAGAATCACCCCCCGACACGGAATTAAAGAGGGCCTCATAGAGTTCTCTGTTCAACTTTGATGCCTCAATGACGGAGCTCAAGGCGCCGATTTTTTCCGCAACTCTAATCAGTGCTTTCGCACCCGTTCCAAAAATATAATCCCGCATGAGCTCCTTGCACTTCGCTTCATATGAATTTAGTTGTGCCCCCGTAACGTAATGATCTACCACTGCATCCGCCGCGTAAATGCCTGTCAGGATTGCAGTCGTGATTCCCTTTCCCTTAAATGGCCGCAAAAATCCCGTTGCGTCCCCCGTCACCAGATACATGGGGCCGGTTACCCCCCGAGCAGGAGAGGAGGGAAACTTCCCCTTGTAGACGCTGAACAGACCGGCCTCGACATCGGGAAGGTGCTCCCTCACCTCTTTCAGGGTCAGGAAATTGAAAAAATCATCGACGGTGATCCCGACGCCCGCTATGTTCACCACAAGGTGATCTCCCTTGGGCGTGATAGCGCCAAATTCAACCTTCGGAGACACAGGAGGGTAGAGAAACGCGTATATGATGTCCCCGAGCTTTTTCTCGATAAACTTTCTGTCCGCATGGAACTTTGTCACGTAGGTGGTCATATACTTTTCCGGCCTGCGGTACATTCCCGTCGATCGTTCCAGTATATCGAGCATCCCATCATCGAGACCAAAGGCCCCGATCACATAATCGGAGACAAACGTGCCCTCTTCCGAGTAGATGAAGGCGTGCCCGTCAGTGCCGCTCCCGTAAAACTCTATCCCGGTGACCCTGCTCCGTACGACCTTAACACCTTCCTCACTGGCTTTTTCCAGCATGAACCGGTCGAAATTTGCCCTCCGAACAGCAAAATGAGGGCCTTCCCTTCGTTCCCCAACGAGGAGAATCTCCTTTCCCCCCGCGTGGAGACGGTAACCCCTTATATGCCGCTTAAACAGCGCATAGGGTAATTCTACTCCCATCTCATCGTGGAGAATATCCTCGATGGGCGGGGATAAGACACCGGCGCATTGATTGTAATGGATTTCAAAGTCCTTCCCCTCGAAGAGAAAAACCTGGTGATCGAGGCCCTTCTCACGGCATTTTCTCAGGAGCCTGATTGCGGCAGATGAACCGGAAGGGCCTCCGCCAATTACCGAAACGGTGAGTTTTTTCTTCATCCCTTCACTCATCGATAGAAGGTTACGCCACCGCGGTTCTTTTGAACCTGTATGGGCCTTTCGATGCTGCCTTCCTTCTCGAACATGCTCATATCTCTGCCCCCGTGATAATTCGCAACGCTTCTCTGTACTTTTCGGACGTTCCCCTTACAACATCCTCGGGAAGTTCGGGCCCCGGGGCCTGCCTGTCCCAGTCGAGGGTCAAGAGGTAATCCCGCACGTATTGTTTATCGAAACTATCCTGAGCCCTGCCCGGCTCGTAGTGAGAAGCGGGCCAGAACCGGGAAGAGTCAGGTGTCAGGACTTCGTCGATGAGTATGATCTCCCCGTGGTGGAGACCGAATTCAAATTTCGTGTCGGCGATTATTATCCCCTTCGAGAGGGCATGCTCGGCGGCTTTTTCGTAGAGATCGAGCGCATATTTTCTCAGCTGATGAGCAACCTTCAGACCGGTAATGCCCACCATCTCATCGAAGGATATGTTGATATCGTGTTTGCCCTCCTCTTCTTTGGTAGCCGGCGTAAATATCGGTTCCGGCAGCTTGTCTGAATTTTGCAGTCCCCCGGGGAGTCCTACTCCGCAGACACTTCCCGATTCCGAATATTCAACCCATCCCGATCCCGCGAGGTATCCTCTCACCACGCACTCGACGGGGAACGGTTTCGCCTTCCTGACCACCATCGATCTGCCATCGATCTCATAAGCGTGCCGTCTCACCTTCTCTGGAAACCTGCTCACATCGGCCGTGATGAGATGATTGTCGACGATGTCCTTCAGATAGTCAAACCAGAACAGGGAAATGCTTGTCAGGACCTTCCCCTTTCCCGGAATCCCGCTCGGGAGAACCACATCAAATGCGGAAATCCTATCGGTAGCCACGATCAGGAGCTCTTCTCCCAGATCGTAGATATCCCTTACTTTTCCCCTCTTAACCAGTTTCAGCCCGGTCAGATCGGTTTGATACACCATCCCGGCGGACACGCGGTCCCTCCATGAAAGTTCTCTTTATCCTTAAGGGGTTATCTGCAGATTATACAGCGCGCTATAGAGTCCCTTCTCCTTCAACAACTTCTCGTGAGGTCCCTCTTCCACTACCTGCCCGTGTAGAACTACAGCGATTCTATCACATTCGACGACCGTTTGAAGACGATGGGCAATTACGATGGACGTCTTTCCCTCCATCATTTTTCTGAGCGCCGAAGTGACCTCGTGTTCCGTTTCCGGGTCTATATTCGCAGTCGCTTCATCGAGAATCAGCACATCCGGGCGGTGGTAAACGGCGCGTGCAAAAGAAACAAGCTGCCTCTGTCCGGCAGAGAACCTGCTTCCTCGCTCTCCCACAGAAGAATTCAGACCCTCCGGCAGATTCTCGATGAAATTAACGATACCACAACATTTCAATGTAAAATCAAGCCACTTTTTATCGAAATCCTCGCCAGCGAGGATATTATCGAGGACGGAACCGTTAAAGAGAAATGGCTCCTGGGGAATCAGTACGATTTTTCGCCTCAATTCACCGATATCAAGGGTTCGAATATCACGCCCGTCATAGAGAATCTCGCCAGACTGGGGACTGTAAAGACGCAACAAGAGGTTTACGATCGTCGTTTTCCCGGCCCCCGTCGGTCCGACGATGGCAACTTTCTCGCCTTCTGCTATGGCGAGTGAAAATTTTTTGAGAACCTCTTCACCGCCATAATTGAACTCCACATTCTTAAACTCGATCAGCGCTTCAGCCTTTGCAGCTGAAGGCGCTTCGAACCGGAAGAATCGCGGAGAAATGGCGGCCACATCATATTCGGGAGAGGATTTCATATCGAGGATGGTAAAGATCCTCTCGCACGACGCGAGGGCAGACTGGAGAATATTGTACTTGTCGCTCATGTCCTTCACTGGGCCGAAGAATTTTTCGAGATATCCCGCGAAGGCGATCACCGTTCCGATAGTCACGGTTCCCTCGATGACACCGATGCCTCCCCTCCACAGCACGATGACCAGAGCAAGAGCCGAGACAAATTCTACGCCGGGAAAGTAGATGGAATAGAGGGTGGATAATCTCATCCCAACCCGCTTGAACTCTTCGTTGTGCCTCCGGAACTTTCTGCGGATCTTGTCTTCTCTGGCGAAGCCCTTGACGACCCCGATCCCGGCTATGTATTCGTTGAGGAAGGCGTTGATCTTCGCCGTGTTCTGCCGCAAAGCCCTGTTCGTGTCCCTCAACCTGACTTTCATGAGCTGGGCAAAGAAAAGGAGGATAGCAATGGAGATGAGGGTGAAGAGAAATAGGGTTGTATCCAGAAGAAGCAGAATCAAGGCTATGGAAAGGATCATGACAATATCGCCTATCACGGAGACCAGACCCGATGAGATCATCTCGTTCACCGCTTCTATGTCAGATACGTGGCGCGTGATAATCCTTCCCGTGGGTGTCCTGTCGAAATAGGCCAGAGGGAGCTCCACGACTTTTCCGAAGAGCTTCTTCCTTATATCGAGTATCACGCGCTGTCCAAGTGTCGTCACGATGACCATCTGAAGATAGGCGAAGCCGATTCTTCCTATCACCGCGATTGCAAATATGAGCACATACCAATAAAAGTTGGCGAGGCTTCCCTTCACAAGGTTTTCATCTATCACGAGTTTTATGATATAGGGCTGGAGCAAATTGAAACCCGTGGCCAGGGCCATGGCTGCGAGGGCGATGACAACGAGCAGGCGGTGGGGCCTGACAAAGGAAAGAAGCCGCAATGTCATCCTCAAGTCGATATCTTTCACGGAGACCTTATCGTGGACGTCTACCCTTCGCATGGCCGTCACCTCTCCCCGAGTCCTTCAAGAGACTGTCTCACGGAAAAGCGGTAAAAGAGCCCCCCTCTCTTCAGAAGTGCCTCCTCGGTCCCCTCCTCGATCACCTTTCCTTCGTCCATTACCAGGATCCGGTCGCAGAGAGAGAGGGCAGAGAGGCGGTGGGAGATGAGGATGATCGTCCTGGTGCCCTTGAGCTTCATGAGGTTGCCGATAATGTTCTTCTCCGTCCTCCCGTCGACGGAGGAGAAGGAGTCGTCGAGCACGATCAGCTCGCTCTCGTGGCAGATCGTTCGGGCAAGGGTGAGCCTCTGCTTCTGCCCTCCCGAGAGGGTAACGCCCCTCTCTCCGATTACCGCCTGGTATTGCCCGGGAAAGGTTTCTATCTCCCGGTCCACGGAGGCCATCGCGGCACACGCGACCGATCGGTCGAAGCTCGGCTCATCGAGGGGAAAGGATATGTTCTCCAGGACGGTATCGGAAAAAAGGTGGGGGTCCTGGAAGACCACCCCTACCTTCCTCCTGAGCCACCCCTTTTTGAAAGATGCCAGGGGCTTTCCGTTTATCCGGATCTTCCCGGAACGGGGCTGGTAAAACCCGAGGAGGAGCTTTACGATCGTGCTTTTCCCGGAACCGGTGAGGCCCGTGATCCCCACGGCCTCTCCTTTCTCGACCCGCAGATCCAGGCCATCCAGAACGGGCGAACCGCCTTCGATGTAGGAGAACGTAACTCCCTCGAGTTCCAGGGTCATGATCCCTTCATCCTCCTCCGCACCACCCGGCTCCTCCTCCATCTCCATCAGCTCACGTATCCTCCCGGCCGCAGAGGTTCCCCGCTGGTAGAGGTTGATTATCCAGCCCACGGCGATGGCGGGATAGGAAAGAATCCCTATGTAGGAGGTGAAGGCCACAAACCCCCCGAGGGAGATCCTGCCCTGGATAACGAACAGCCCGCCGACGGCGAGCACCAGGAGGACGCCGAAACCCGTCGCCGCCGCGAAGGTGCCGTGAAACAGGGCGGAGACCTTTGAAACCTCTATGTTTTTGTCGCAGTAATCTTCGGAGGTGTGCGAAAACTCCCCGGCGACGAAATCCTCCATGGTGTAGGACTTGATGATGCGAATGCCGGTGATGAAGTTGTTCAACCGGTCCGACAGAAGAGAGAGCGTTTCCTGGGCCGACCGGTGAAGCCGGTAGAGCCGCCTGCTGTAGACCCTCCCGAAGAGGGCCGCTAACGGAATGAGAACGAGAACGAGGAGGGTCAAGAACGGGTCTATCCTGAGGAGAAAGAAAACCCCGATCACATAGGTAAATGCCGTGCCGATGAGCGTGAGGAAACCGGGCCCGAGGAGGAGCCATATGGCGTTCAGGTCGTTTACCGCCCGGGACATGATGTCACCCGTTGCGAACCTATCGTAAAAGGGGTAGGGGGCGTTCACCACTTTCCGAAACAGGTCATCCCGGATATCCCCTTCGATGTCCCGGGCGAGGACGAGAAACCCCCTCCTCCCGAAAAACCTGAACAATCCCTGGAGAAAAGCGAACAAAAGCATGAGCAAGAGGGCATCGATGAACAGGGGCGTGCCCCCCTCGATCTTCATGGAGTCGACGGCGCTTTTCAGATACCACGGGACGAAGAGGCCCGTCAGGCTGGAAAGAAAGCGGAGAACGGAAAAAAGGGCGTACCTGTCCTTTCTCCTCTTCATATATTCGATCATGAGATGGATGTCTTTTATCTTTCATCTCCCCTTTGAAGGATTCAAAACCTAACCGGCACGGGCGTAAAGCAGAGGATAAACGTGACCAGGGAGAGATACCCGGCGATCTTCCTTCCCCTGGTCAGCTCCGTCTCCACGTCCATGGGCGGTGGATGGCCGGTTCCGAGCAATATGAGCAGGATCGCCCAGATGACCCATCCTTCCCACAGCATGCCCATGGGAATGAGCAGGATCGGGAATACGCGGGAGACGCCGGAATACCTCTGCCCGAAGAGGGCGTAGGCGATGTGTCCCCCATCGAGCTGGCCTACCGGCAGAAGGTTGAGGGCCGTAACGAGCATGCCGATCCACCCCGCGAAGGCAACGGGATGGAGGACGATATCATACCCCTCGGGAACGGTACCGTGGATCAGCCTGGTGAGAAAGTCAAAGAGTATCGAGGTGCCGAGGGATATGCCGCTCAGGTTGACCACCTCCTGCGCCTCCGATTGAACGAGGCCGATGACAAGCACGGGTATGGCAACGGCGATTCCCGCCAGGGGACCTGCTGCTCCTATGTCGATGAGGGCGTTGCGGTCGGGAAGGGGCGATTTTATCTTGATGAAGGCCCCGAAGGTACCGATGATGGAGGGGGCGGGGATAAAGTAGGGCGGCGTGACCATGACCCGGTGGTACCGCGCGGCGATGTAGTGACCGAGTTCGTGGACCACCAGGATCGACATGAGGGGTATGGAAAACATGAGCCCGTAGTAGGCCTTGGAGAAATCTGAAAAGGGGTTCACCCCGGAGAGGAAAGCCCCGGCAACGGTCGTCGAGATAAGGGTCAGGACGAAGAGTATGATATTTGTTTTGTTCCTTCTCATGGTTTTCTATCCCTCAGGCAGATTATCACAGGAGAAGGGAGAATGCAGACGGTCGGAAGCCCTGCCCTCTCTCCCTTTTTAGTTTCACCCATCGAGATTAAAGTTTCAAAGGGAAAAGGGGGGTGTCCCGAAACTATCGGGGCAAGCCGTACCGGCGGTTGGCGGGAAAACGGGTTCCCCCTTTACCGCCGTATGGCATATAATAAGAAGGACCCCCCCTGGAGGCACAATGAAGATAGTGCGGGCCCCCGATAACCTGCCCGACCATACGCTTATCCACATCTGCTGCGCACCCGACGCTGCCTATGGCGTCCAGGCGATCAGGGAAGCATTCGGATCGGTCATGGGTTTCTTCTACAACCCCAACATATGGCCGCAGGCGGAGTATGAAAAGCGGCTCCGGGAAGCGGAGAGGCTCGCTTCGTCCCTCCCCTTCGACCTTTCCAGGAGAAAGCGTGACCACGGTGCCTGGTACGAAGCCATCCAGGGGTTCGAGGCACAGCCGGAAAAAGGCGAGCGGTGCAGGATCTGCATCAGAATGCGCCTCGAGGAAACGGCGAAGATGGCGGCCCGCATGGGCATCGACGCCTTCACCACGGTACTGACCGTCTCCCCCCACAAAAATGCGGACATGGTCAACGAATCGGGGAGGGAAATGGGGGAGAAACATGGTCTCTTCTTCATCGAGCTGGACCTGAAAAAAAACGAGGGGTTCAAAAAGAGCCTCGCCCTGTCGAAAGAATACGGCCTCTACAGGCAAAACTACTGCGGGTGTGAGTTCAGCGTGAGGAAATAAGCGGCAATCCGGGATACAGGACAATCCACACGGCGGATGGTAATGCGGAATTGGGAATTCGGAATGCGGAATAAGAACAGTTCACGGTTAACGGTTGCCGGTTTACGGTTTCCGGTTGAACGAGAAACGAGAAACTTGAAACGCGAAACTGGTTTCAGAAGCTGAGCTGGAGCCCCCCGAAAAATCCGTCGAGCGTGTAGTCGATTTTAAATCCGCCCTCGTCCACTTTCACATCGAGTATCCTGTACCCGCCGAAGACCTTCAGGAAGGGAATGAAGGGGGGAGCAAATACCAGCATCCCCTGGCCGTCTATGGCCCTGTCTCCGGAATATTCGAGCCCGGAAGCGCGGGCTTCCAGCACAACGGCATTGTCGATTATTCCGACGCCCGCTCCGACTCCGACCATCGGTACCGGCGCCGAGTAGGATTCTTTTTCCACCGTGATGCCGAAACCGGGGACATCACCGGCGACCTGGACAAATCCATCGATATACTTCACCTGCAGCAGGAGCCCGAGGTTGAACGTGGCGATCACCGGGTTGAACTTGACCAGGTCGTACTGGTAGATTCCATCGATCAGGTCGTATTCGAGATCCGAATCGACGGTCCCGGTGAAAGGGATTCCGTTGAATATGAACCCATCCGTGGAGGAACCGCTGTGGGAAACCGTCGTGTAAGCGACGGTAAAATGGTGTCTTCCCCACCGGAAGAAGACTTCCCCGTTGAAAAATGCCTCGTCATCTATGTTCAGATCGTCCTTGAGATCGATCTCCGGGTCGGGCTCTGTCTGCATCGTCGCGTCGAGACTCGTGTCCCAGTAATACCCCCTCGCGCCGACCTCGAAACTTTTCTCCGCGAGGCAGTCTCCAGCCGGCCAGGCGGACAGGACCGCTGCCGCCGCGAGGATACAGGAAAAAGCGAAAAATTTTCTCATTATCCTTCCCCCAAATATGAGTGTGTTATAATCTCCTTGCCAAAAGCGAACATTAATCGCGAATAATTATCAACGATCGTTTTATCGTCCTGAACCTTTTGAAACTTTAGCATTCGGATACAGACGGACAGGCAAAGGGGGTATTCAGTGGTAACGGAAAGAAAAAAAGAGATCAAGAGGCGGCGCAAAAGGAGGGAGAAGGCAAGAAAGAGAAGGGCGAAGGAACAGAAGGGGAGGGGGAAGAAAGCCAGTTCCTAGTTTAAGAGTTCCGGGCGCACAGATCTTAGATCAAAATGATGTTCTCACCGTGATACGGGACTTTGGACGCTGGACTTACAGATAACGGATAACCCCTTGGTGGAAGCGGATGGGGCGCTGGTGGCCCCCCCGGGCTTCAAACCCGGTCAGGGAGGCGTCGCAGGGCGTCTCCGGTGGGTTCGATTCCCGCACGCTTCCGCCATTTTTATTGACACATCTTGCGGCACTGAGGAAAATTTCGAGAATCAAAAAGCCAAACATTTTGTATTCTTCCGAGAATCCCTACTGACCGATTCCCGGCGAACCCCCGTCAGGTGATGGCGGAGCGAGGAAAAGGGTCTGGGTCGGATAGGCGAACTCGATTCCCTCCTCTTCGAAACGGCGGAAGATCGCCAGGTTAATCGCCTGCTGGGTGTCCATGTAGACGCCGTAGTCCGGGTCTTTCACGAAGTAGACCATCTCGAAGACCAGGGCGAAATCGCCGTAGCTCGAGAAGTGGGCCCTGTCGAAACGGGCCGTTTCCTGCCCTTCAATGATACCCCGGATGATGCCGGGTATCGCCTCGAGCTTCTCTGCGGGAGTCTGGTAGGTCACGCCGATAGAAAAGACGACGCGCCGCTCCCACATGCGCTTGAAGTTCCTGACCCTGCTCGAGAGAAGATCGTTGTTGGAGAACACGATCTGTTCGCCGGAGAGGCTTCTGATGCGCGACGTCTTGAGGCCGATACGCTCGACCGTCCCCATGAGGTCGCCGACGATGATAAAATCCCCCACGATAAAGGGCTTGTCGAGGATTATCGCCATGGAGGCGAACAGGTCCCCCAGTATGTTCTGAACCGCCAGCGCAACGGCGATGCCCCCTATCCCCAGGCTCGCAATCATCGCCGTGACGTTTATCCCCATGTTGTGGAGGGCAAGGAGCAGGAGGACAGACCAGAGGATAAGTTTGCCGATAAAGGCAATGGCTGAGTAGGTGGAAAGGCTCTCCGGGTCCTCAGAGGCCTTTTCCCGCGCACTCTGGGCAAACCACGTTATCGCAAAGTTTCCCCAGATCGCCAGCTGAAGAAAGAGCCCCGCAAGCGTGATGACCTTTACGACCCATGCAGCCCGCGGGGGAAGAGTGAGAAGCAGGGAACCGACGTAGATGCAAACGACGGCGAGAAAGAACGGTTTCGTGCGCTTATCGAGGAGCTCCGCAATCAGATCATCCCACCCGACCTTCGATTTTTCGGCCATCGCTGTCAGCCGGCGGGCCGCGGCACCCATCAGGAACCTGAGAACGACGTAGGCAATAGCCGTGACACCCAGCGCGATGAGCCACGTGGTTAACGGCTGGTCCCAGAGGGTCATTTTGAAAAAATGCATGTCAGCCTCCGCATGAGCTGAATCTTTCAATGCCAGATTATCCTGTCCGAACAGCCTTTCAGACGGATATCGCTTGATACCCTCAATCTTATAAGAAAAGAAAACCTCTTTCAAAAAATATCCTTCTTTCCACCCCGGTACCGCAAGAAAAGGATAAGAACTTGTCGTTATCCTGCAGAGTGTAGTACTATCTCTTACATGGCGAAGCGCAGCAGAGGATCTTTCAAAAAAGGTCGAACGCCGCGCAGACGAATCCATTATAAAGAAGTTAAAAAGACAAATTTAACAGTACAATGAAGATTAATTATTCAATTGCTACTTTAACTCTTTTGGTCATGGTTCTCGCCGCTTTTCCGCACGCCGAGGTCTCCGGTGAAGCAGTGCGCCCCCACACGGTCTCCATGCGTTCCGGCAGTACAATCGCAAAGGCATCGCGAGCTCCTTCGGATCAGGAGGATCCCGACGCAGTGTGGGGCGGTTTGAAAGAGGGCCTGGAAACAGCCCGGGGTATCTGGAACCTCCGGCTCTTCACGATAGGGAACAGCCCCGTAACGATCGGCAAGGTGATCGGAGCCATCATCGCGCTCATCCTCGGGATAATCATCGTCAAGAAAGCAGTCGGGCTCTTCGGGAAAAAAATCCTCCCCCGCACCCGGCTGAAGCCGAACGTGGCCGCATCGATCGAGAAGATTCTCTACTATACCGGGATCCTTCTGATCGTGCTCTTTGCGCTGGACATCATCAACATACCCCTGACCGCTTTCGCCTTCGTGGGCGGCGCCTTGGCAATCGGCGTCGGTTTCGGGGCACAGACGCTGATCAACAACTTCATCAGCGGTTTCATCATCATGGCAGAGCAGCCGATACGGATCGGGGACCTGGTCGAGATCGAGGGAACCTTTGCCACGATAGAGGACATCGGGGCAAGGTGCACCCGCATAAGGACTGCCGACAACATCCAGATACTCGTTCCCAACAGCAGCTTTCTCGAGAAAAACATCGTGAACTGGACCCTTTCCGACAGCATGATAAGGGCCGGTGTGACGGTGGGCGTGGTATACGGCTCGCCCATCCGGGAGGTTACGGCCATCATGATGGCTATCGCCGGGGCCCACGAAAGAGTGCTCTCCACCCCGGAGCCCTTCGTGCGTTTTTCCGATTTCGGCGACAACGCCCTCATTTTCAACCTCCACTTCTGGGTCAGTATGACAAGCATGGCGGACCGCTTGAACATCGAAAGCGACATCCGCTATCAGATCGACGACCGATTCCGTGATGCGGGGATCGTCATCGCATTCCCCCAGCGGGACGTCCATCTGGACACGGCCAAACCGCTCGAGCTCCGGATACTTGAAAAAGGGGAGGCAAAAGGACACGAGGAGGAGACCTAGGAGGTCTTCGCAACGTATCGATAGATTTATTGATCAGGTGAGTTTTTGTTCTCCTTTACGGATACCTGATATCCCTCCACGCCTTCGGCTTCGATAAATATCTGCTTCACTTCCGGGACTTTTTCCCTTATCTTTTGTTCCATCCTGTCTATCACCGCTTCCAGATCGCTTGCGGAAATATTGTCCTGAAAGTCTGCGTCTATCGCCAGGAGAATGTTCTCGGGGCCCATGTGCATGGTGGATATGTTTCCGATCGACTGTACCTCAGGAAAGCTCTCCACGGCTTTCCTGATGAGGTTCAGGTGCACTTCGCTGGCGCTCTCCCCTATCAGGAGTTTGCGGACCTCGTTCGCCAGAAAGAGGGCAACGAGGGCCAGGACGAAGCCGATGAGGATGGACGCAATCCCGTCTATCAGAGGATTTCCGGTGACCTGAACCAAAAGCGTACCGAAAAGGGCGATGAGAAGGCCCACCATGGCGGCGCTGTCCTCCATGAGGACGACGATCAGGTTTGCATCCTTCGACTCCTTCAGCTCCCTCCATATGCTTTTGTGGACCTTCTTTTTGAAGAACTCCCTGGCAGCGACGGTGAAGGAAACTCCTTCTATGGCAATGGATATACCGAGAACCAGGTATATCAGGTGCGTCCGTTCGAGGGGGTGGGGATGCCGTATCTTGCTGAAACCCTCGTACACCGCCGCCACCGCCCCGACCATGAAGAGCATGTTTGCAACGACGAAAGACCAGAAATACTGGGCCTTCCCGTAACCGAATGGATGTTTCTCGTCAGGCGGCCTCTCGCTCCTTTTCATCCCGAACAGAAGAAGGAGCTGATTGCCCGTGTCGGCAACCGAGTGGAACGTCTCGGCAAGGAGCGCCGAGCTTCCCGACAAAAGAGCCACGGCAAACTTTAAAATCGCAATACACCCGTTGCCGATCAGAGCGGCGTAGACGACCTTTTTCGAACCGTGATGACTTCCCGCCATGTTTTTTGCAGATCCCTCCTTACCCCCTCCTGTCCCCTGTCCCGGGCGTCTCCCCTGACAATTCGTCGTCGAAGAGGTCCGTTGGCTTCTCGAGGTGCTTTTTTTCCTCTTTTGATAACATTCCGAAAACCCTCTTCGCTCCCTCGTCTATCACCAGCCGGGACATTTCCACGTACCGGTCATGCGAGATCGCTTCGAGAGAGAGGGGTAATTCCAGGGCCTCCCGCAGCTTCCTGCCTTCGGTCCACGCCAGAGCCTCGCCGACCGACACGCCCCCTTCCATCACCCCGTCCCCTGGCTCCGCCGGCACCTTTCTGAAGATGCGGGATATGCCCACTATCGCCCTCCTTTTATCCGCAGCGTATCATACCGGCTGGCGCAACTCCCCGGAAACCTGAAATTTTTTCATGAAACGCCTGTCTATGTAGTCTTTGACGGCAAATGCCAGCCTCCCGTCGAAGACCACCCCCCCCTTCCAGAATATGCCCCGTCCGTCACCCATGTTCAGAATGAGCAGGTACGGGCCGCCGGGGTCAAAGGGTCTGAGCGGGTCACCTGCGAGCGCGGCGTGCAGGTTTCGGTAGAGTACGGGGTTTTGCCTGACCGCGTAGACGCCCACCCTTCTCAGGGGAATGCCGTCGATGGTTATGCAGTCGCCACCGCCGAATATTTCAGGATGGTCCACGCACTGCAGGAACCGGTTCACCAGGAGGCCACCGTCTGGGCCCGTTGAAAGTCCCGAGTCGGCAAAGATGGGGGACGGCTTAACGCCCACAGCGGCAAAGACGATGTCGCTCTTTATCGTCTCGCCGCTTCCAAGGTGGACCCCGTTTTTCATTACAGACCGCACCCGTATCCCCTCGATGAGGGTCACGCCCTTTCCCGTGAGGATGTTTCTCGCCACATCCTGCGCCTTTTCCGAAAAACCCGACAGGACGCTACCCCCTTCTATCAGCGATATCCGGGCCTCGCCGCCGCTGTCTCTTATGAGGCGCCAGAGATTTGCCGAAATCTCCACACCCGCGGCACCGCCGCCTATAACGGCTGCATCGACTCCGCCCCGCTTCGCCATCTCGATTACCTTCGCCCGCGCTTTCAGCAGGTTCTCGATCGGCTTGACGGGGAACAGGCACTCCGGGTTGTCCGTTACGATATCTCCCGGGACCTCGCTGCCCGTGTTGAAGGAGACCACGTCGTAGCCAACCTCTTTCCCCGAGCGCAGCTGCAGGGTTCGCCGCTGCGGAATAACAGCCGTAACGCGGTCCTTTAGAAAGGTCCCACCCCGGTCCTCCACCATCTTTTTTACGTGGAAGCGCAGCTCCTGCGGCCGGTAGATTCCCGAGAGCATTCCGGGGCCCATACCCGAGTAGTAGTGGAAAGGGGAAGTGCTGATAAGGGTCGCTCTGCGGCCCCTTGCGATAAATCTTCCGAGGCCGGCAAGTACCGTCATGTGGGCGTGGCCGCCACCGACAAGAACAAGGTGTTTTCCCATTCCGCAACCACCGAAATCACGGTCAACCTGCTGCGTGCTTACACAGGGAACGGATGTGAAACGTCTTCTTTCCAGATTGTATAGGAATTGCCTGCACGGTTCAAAGGAAAAGGCGCCCGTGAGAAGCATCCCCATCAGAGAAGAGGAGATCGCCGGATCACCCCCCTGTCCGTCCCAAGGGCTTTGGTGCTGTGGGCCGTGGCCCTGCCTCTTATCAGGAGTCGGTTGCCGGGCCTTCCTCCTTCACATACCGGACTTTCCAGATGTAATAGATCACGGGATAGAGGACGAGCTCCATCAGGGCGGAGGTGACGACGCCGCCGATCATGGGAGCCGCGATCCTCTTCATCGTGTCGGCACCCGCACCGTGGCTCCACATGATGGGGATCAGGCCACCGATTATCATCACCACCGTCATGATCTTCGGCCTGATCCTCTTCACCGCGCCGTGGTGTATGGAGTCGAGAAGGTCCACCCTGGTCCTCATTATCCCCCTTCTCTGCCAGTCCTCATAGGCGAGGTCGAGGTAGAGGAGCATGACGACGCCCGTTTCCGCGCTGAGTCCCGCCAGGGCTATGATTCCCACCCAGACCGCTATCGACAGGTGATACCCGAGGACGTAAAGAGTCCAGAATGCACCCACGAGAGATATTGGTACCGTGAGCATGATGATGCCCGTCTTGAGGAACGATCTCGTGTTCAGGTATATGATGAGAAAGACGATAAAGAGCGTCAGCGGGATGACAAGCATGAGCCTCTGCCTCACTCTCTGCATGTATTCGAACTGGCCGCTCCAGATGATGTTGTAGCCGGCGGGGAGCTTGACCTTTTCCGAAACTTTCTTCATCGCATTCTTCACGTAGGTTCCCACGTCGATTCCGCGAATATCAACGTATACCCATACCGTTCTCCTCGCGTTTTCGCTCTTGATGTTGGCCGCCCCTTTTTTGATTTTCAGGTGGGCAAGCTGGGCGAGTGGAATCTGCTGCCCGGCGGGAGTCGATACGAGGACTCTATTCAATTTTTCCACGTCCTGCCTCAAATCCTCCGGGTATCTCACGTTTACCGGATACCGTTCGAGCCCTTCGACGGTAAAGGTGACATTCATGCCGCCGACAGCGCTCATGATCACATCCTGAATATCTCCCACCGTAAGGCCATACCTGGCCGCAGCTTTCCTGTCGATATGAAAGTCGATGTAATTACCTCCCGTGATCCGCTCTGCGAAAGCCGAGAGTGTTCCCGGGACCTCCCTGACGGTGGCCTCGATCTGCTCTCCGATAGAAACGAGCGTATCCAGGTCATCGCCCATTATCTTGATCCCCACAGGCGTCTTGATACCCGTGGAAAGCATATCGATCCGCGTTTTTATGGGCATCGTCCACGCATTCGTCAGACCCGGGAACTGGATCGCCCTGTCCAGCTCTTCGATGAGCTTGTCCGGCGTCATTCCCGGTCTCCAATCTTTCTCGGGTTTGAGCATTATCGTGGTCTCGATCATCGAAAGAGGTGCAGGGTCCGTGGCGGTTTCTGCCCGGCCTATCTTTCCGAAGACGGTATCCACCTCCGGAAACGTTTTTATGATCCTGTCCGTCTGCTGGAGGAGCTCTTTCGCCTTCGTGACGGAAATGCCGGGAAACGTGGTGGGCATGTACAGGAGGTCCCCCTCGTAGAGCGGGGGCATGAACTCCGAACCGATCTTCGCAACCGGCACGGCGATGCTGAGCATCAGGATGATGTTCAGTATGATCGTTGTCTTCCTGTACTTGACGACAAAATCCACCACGGGGTGATAGATTCTGATCAGGAGCCTGTTGACGGGGTTCTTCTCCTCCGGGGGAATCTTGCCGCGGATGAAATATCCCATGAGAACCGGCTGGAGCGTTATGGCAAGGAACGCCGCCGCCGCCATAGCGTAGGTTTTGGTGAAAGCGAGCGGCTTGAAGAGCCTTCCCTCCTGGGCCTCGAGGGAAAAAACCGGCAAAAAGGAAACCGTTATGACGAGCAGGGAGTAGAAGAGGGCAGGGCCCACCTCCTTCGTCGACTCCAGGACATTGGTCCATACGTTCTTATCCGGAAAATGCTCCTGGTGCTTGTGCATGTTCTCCACCATGATGATAGCGGCATCCACCATTGCCCCGATGGCGATGGCGATACCGCCGAGTGACATGATGTTGGCGTTAATGCCCTGGTAGAACATGATGATGAATGACACGAGTATGGCCAGGGGAAGGGTGATGATTGCCACGAGGGCGCTCCTGAAATGGAGCAGAAAGATTATCGAAACGAGGGCGACGACGGCGCTTTCCTCGATCAGCTTATCCCTCAGGTTTTTCACCGCCCGTACGATCAAATCCGATCTGTCATAGACGGGTTTGATCCTGATCCCTTCGGGAAGCGATTTTTCCAGATCCTCCAGCTTCCGTTTCACGTTATCGATCGTTTTCAGGGCATTCTCGCCGAAGCGCATGACGATGACGCCGCCGGCCACATCACCCTGGCCATCCAAGTCAGCAATGCCCCTCCGCAGTTCCGGGCCTAGGCGCACTTCGGCAACATCCCGAATATAGACAGGGGTTCCCCTCGACGTCCCGAGAGGGATGTCCCGAATGTCTCCGAGACCCTCTATGTAGCCGAGGCCCCTCACCATGAACTCCGTCTCGCCCATCTCCACCAGCCTTCCCCCGACGTCGTTGTTGCTCCGCTGAATCGACATCCTTACATGCCGCAGGGGAATGTTATAGGCAGCAAGCTTGTTCGGATCTACCACAACCTGGTACTGCTTCACGAATCCGCCGATGCTCGCCACCTCCGACACGCCGGGGACGCTCGCCAGTTCGTACTTCAAGAACCAGTCCTGGATGGACCTGAGCTGGGCAAGGTCGTGTCTTCCCGAGGTATCTTCCAGAACATACTCGTAAACCCAGCCAACACCGGTTGCGTCTGGGCCCAGGGTGGGAACCACGCCCCTCGGCAGGCGGTTCGATACATAGTTGATGTACTCGAGGACCCTGCTCCGGGCCCAGTAGATGTCCGTCCCGTCCTCGAAAATTATGTAGACGAAGGAAAAACCGAAGAAGGAATATCCCCTCACCACCTTTGCCTTGGGAACGGCGAGCATGGACGTCGTGAGAGGATAGGTCACCTGGTCCTCAACGATTTGGGGACCCTGGCCGGGGTACTCGGTGAAGATGATCACCTGAACGTCAGAAAGGTCGGGGATCGCATCGAGGGGTATGTTCATCATGGCGTAGGCGCCCCAGCCCGCCAGAAAGAGCGCAGCGAGCAGGACCATAAACCGGTTATTCAGAGATGCTTCGATGATCTTTTTCAGCATTTACCCTAACCTCTGTTTACAAGTTTTGCCACCCGTTAAGACCTAATGCCCTAAATGTTCCTTCCCTTTCGGCGAACCTTCTCCGCCACCTGCCGTCATCTTCCTTATGGCCTCGCGAATCGAGCTTTCGGAGTCGAGCATGAACTGGCCCGAAAGGACGATCTTTTCGTTTTCTTCTATTCCTTCGAGTATCTGAACTGTCCCGTTCCCCGTTTCGACACCGAGCGTAACGTTCCGGGGAACGAATTTGCCCTCTGTTTTTTCCACGAACACGATATTCTTGACTCCCGTTCTCAACACTGCCTCTGAAGGTATCAACAGTGCCTGGTCGCCGAGTTTTGACTCCAATTCCACGTGGGCATACATGTCAGGCTTCAAGAAAAATCTGGGATTTGGCATCTCTATTCTTACCTTGATTGTCTTCGTTTCCGCTTCAAGGTACGGGTAGATGTAAGACACCTTTCCCGTGAATGTCTTTCCCGGAATGTAATCGAGGATCACGTTTGCTCGCTGCCCGGTCTTTACCCAGGAAAGTTCGAACTCGTATATATCAGCGTCGATCCAGACATTGGATATGTCCGCTACACGGAATAGTTCTGCTCCGGGCATGACATGCGTCCCGAGGAAAGCCTTTTTGCCGATGACCACACCTGAATTCGGTGAGTAGATGGTCAGCGTTTTCTTGACGTTTCCGCTCCGCTCCAGGGCAAGGAGCTCTTTGTCCGTAATATCCCAGAGTCGGAGCCTGTCTTTCGACGCTTCGATCAGGGTTTCGGCCCTCTCTACAACTTCTTCGTAGGGGCTCGTTTTGACCTCCTCATAATGTCTGGCTGCGATCAAAAGCTCCTTTTGGGCGGAGACGAGTTCAGGGCTGTAAATCTCGAGAAGAGGCTCTCCGGCTTTCACGAACTGTCCCGTTTTGTCAACGAAGAGGTTTTCGATCCATCCCGCAATCTTCGTGTTCACCGTGGAGATCTTCGTCTCGTCGTAAGTAACCATGCCGACGGTCCTTATGATTTTTTTGAGCTGACCCCGCTTAGCAACGCCCGTCCTCACTCCCATGTTCTGCCTCACCACAGGGTCGATTCTTATCGCATTCTCGTCCTCCATGCCTTCGCCGCCGCCCTTTACCGCGACGAGGGTCATTCCGCAGATGGGGCAGGAACCCGGCTCCTCGGTGATGATGAAGGGGTGCATGGGACAGGTATAGAGCTGTTCTTCAGCTTTTGCCTCTTTTGTCCCCCCCATGGTAGTATCCATCGTTTCCACATGGGGGGATCTATGGAGAAACTTGACGGTGAAAAAATATCCGCCTCCTAAACCGACCACGAATACGATAAAAATTGCTAGTGCTATGACAATTTTTCTACTCATGACTAACCTCTTTTGGGATGAAATTCTTTCCTGCAACCATCCAGAGTTCGGCAACCTTTTCGTTGTACCTGCCCCTGTGGTTCTCGAGTTCCAGCTCATACCTGAAGAGGTCTAATTCCGCGCTCACGAGGGAATTGAACTCGAGCTCTCCCACCCTGTATGAGCTCAACGCCGACTGCACGGTATTTCTGGCCTCGGGGAGAACTGCCGAAATCAGGAGAGATAACCGGTTTTGCAACGAAAAAAGATCGCTTTTGATATCGCGAATATGAAAGATCACCTGATCCATGTACGACTCGTAGGCGTTCGCACGCGAATTCAGTTCGAATCTCCTGCTGCTGATTAGCTCTCTCTGCTTCCTCGCTGCATACAAAGGAACGGTCAGTGTAACAGCACCGGTTAGGAAATCCGGCCTGTCTTCACGCACCCGGTACCTCGTGGACAGGGCAAAATCGGGGTAGAGTTCCCTCTCTGCCAGGGAAACGCTTTTTTCGCCCTCGTCAACTTTTAACGCCAACCGCGAGAGCGTCGGGTTAAACTCCTTCGCCATTTCTAACAGTTCCTCTTCCGAATAGCCTGTCTCATCAACAGGGAGCTCTTGAGGCACCTCCACGGGAGTGTTCACATCTCTCGCCCTGAAAGTGTTGATAAGCGCAATCATCTCTATCCGCATTTTGTCAAGGTCGAAAAGGCGCCTTTCTATGTTGGAGAGCGCCGTTTGTGCGCGCAGCACATCCTGCTGAAGAGCTTTTCCGACAGCATACCGTTGCTGTGCTACCCCGAGAAACTCCTTGAGGACGGTTTGGGTTTTCTTCGTGATCTCTATCGACCTTGCCACCTCGTAGAGCCTGAAATAGGCGCGCTTGGTCCTGTACACGAGCATGTTTTCGAACTCGGAAACGGATCTGCCCGCCTGTTTCGCGCGAATATCGGCAATCTCTTCTTTGAGAGACAATTTGCCCGGAAAAGGAAATTTCTGTGTGAAAAAGAGATCGAATGACGTCATCGGCTCCTGGTCGAAGTCAAAGGTGTCCGTAGGAAAATTGGAGAAGGAGAACCCGACCTGCGGGTCGGGAAGGCTCCCGGCCGGCAAAACGAGATGCCCGGAGGCGCTGCTTCTCTCCCGCGCCTCGATAAGTGCGGGGTTCCTCTCGAGGGCCTCAGCGACGAGAGCGTCGAGGTAGGCATCAGAATCGGCGCCTGCTGCCTGCCCCCGGAGAGCATTCACGAGCGCGAAAAGACAAAGCATAACGGAAAACGTCCTTCTCATGTATTGTCTCATTTCCTTTCTTTCCTCCCGCGTACGATGACCCCCCACCGTGGGTCCCAGCGCACACGCATTACATTTTACATAATGTAAAACCATGACACAAGTTTTTTTAAAACAAATTCGTCCCCTGTTTTATTCTAAAGTTAAAGCTGGATGGTTTCCACGTGACCGTGCCGGATCGAGTGAAACAAAATGAGGTAATCCCGCACATTCCTCGTGATGAGGTAGTTCGTCCTCACGAACTCCTTCGCGTTTCTCCCGATCTTTTTCATCATCTCGGGGCGGTTCAGGGCATAGCGCATCCTGTAGGCAGCCCCCTCGACGGAGTGCACGAGAAACCCCGTCAGGTAATCGAAGATCTGCGTCGTTATCCCCCCTACGGCACCCCCGATCACGGGTTTGCCCTTCCACATCCCCTCGGTGACGGTGAGGCCGAACCCCTCCTTCGTCGATTTCTGCACGATGATCGTTGCCGCTGCCTGAATCGCATTGATAACCTTGTGCGCGTCAGGGGGGAGCATTAAGACGTGGATGTCGGGATCCCCCTCCGATTCAGCCAGGACCTGGCGGTAGACCTCCTCCCCCTCGGGATCATCCGTTGCTCCTCCCCCGGCCAGAACGAGCGTGCAATCGTTGAAGCTGCGTGCAATCTTAAACGCCCTGATGACGCCGATGGGATCCTTGAACCGGTCAAACCGCGAGACCTGGACGATGAGCGGCTTGTCCGTATTCACACCGAGGCTTTCCACGATCTCCCTTGCCTCGGCGTCGAGCATGTCCCGGTTCTTGTCGCTCAGCGGATCTATCGCGGGGGCGATGATATACTGCGGGTGGGGAAGGTTCTGGGAAAACTTGGCCATGGAAAATATGCTGCACTCGTACCGTTCGACATATTTTCTCAGAAACTCCCAGGTATCCCTCCAGGGCCGGGCAATATCGATGTGGCAACGCCACACCCAGTGCTGACCCGCATTCTTGTTCTCGATCAGCGCGGCCGGCTGGGGGTCGTGGATGACGACAACGTCCGCGTCGAAATCGATCTTGCCCCCGTGGCGCCTGTTCACCTCCACATAGTGATCGAGGTCATCCCTGGATATGGTAATCCTGTCCCCCTGTAGCGAGTTGTGCATCGCCTTGGTTGCCCTGAAGAACTGAGCATCCCCTTCGATGATCTCCCAGCGAACGTTGAGGCCAAGTTCGCTCATGAGGGGGACCGTCCTGTTCAGGATCTCTGCGACCCCGCCTCCCTCCTTCGTGGAGTTGACGTTCACCACCCTGAGCCCCCGCAGGGGCTCGGCAAGCCTTTTCAGCTGGGACACGTATCGTTTTCCCACAACGGCCATGTAATCGTCTAACTGCACAACCGACTCCTTATCGTTTCAAGTAGTCCTTGATCATCCTGATCAAGTTTTTCCGCAGGTCCTCCAGGGAATAGAGGTAGAAATCGATCCTCCTGATGGAGGATACCAGCTCCGGGAGGTCGAAATTGAGCTCGATCCAGTTCGAGAAGTCGTCCTTGTTCTCCCCGAGCCTGATTCTCGATTCGAAAAAATGGTAATAGATGACGCTTACGCCGCTCCGTGCAAGGGCATCGCAAAACTGCGGGAGAGTCCTGGCATACCTGTTGGTTGGGATAATGATGCCCGTGGAGCGCTCGAAGTGAAACTCAAAGCCCGGCCGCACGGGGGGTATGTACTGGTTTTCCCAGGAAAAGTCCTCGATCACGTCGATGATGTTTTTCCTGACTTCCTCGATGTTTGCCTGCTCGAAGGGGTTAATATTCGCAAGCCCCTCGGCCAGGATCTGCGATTCGAGGCCGTTATTTGCCCACCGCGCGAAATCGTTCGGATAATCCCAGAGCTGCGGAGTGTACCGGAGATATCCCCGGTACATGTGGTGGTAAATCACGTCGCCGTCAACCATCCTGATCAGGCTGAGAAGTTCGCGCAGGCTCTGGGCCTTCTGGCCCGTGGGCTTGATGATCTTGAGAAACTCGTTGAAGTGAAACGACTCGTCTGACCGGTACCGCCTGCTCACCGCTCCCTCCGCGTATCGCTGAGCGTTAAAAAATCCATCATGAACGCCACCACTTCCCCGGGGCCTTCAAGCTCGAAATCGGCCTCGAGATGGACACGGTCCTTTCCGGAAACGAATATAGAGAGCCCTCTTTCCCTTTCCCGCAGGTACTCATATACGTACCTATCGGTCACATCATCGCCAAAGTAAACAGGGAAAACTCCCGCACCCCGGTTTTCCTCGATCCTTGAGATGATAACACGGAGCACCTCGCCTTTGTTGGCCGAGCGCACGGGAAGGATCTCGAAGACCCTTTTGCCTTCCCTCACGGTGAGATTAGAAAACCTCCCGGCAGATTCTTTCACCCGATTTTTCACGTCCTCGAGTTGCGTGCCCGCAACGCGCCGCGTGTGGACGCTCACCGAATACCCCTTGTCCTCGACGAGAAGGCCGGGGAAGGCATGCGCCAGCCCATCAAGCTCCCGGGCAAGGCTCCCGAGGAGCGGCCTGCTGCCGCTCTCGGCAAGGACCTGCCTCTCCCCGAAGATCTCGAGCTCGGCCCCGTGGTTTCCCGAATAGACGAGGCCCTGCACCCCTACCCGCTCTTTCAGGTCGTCGATGCTGCGGCCAGAAATGACCCCCGCCACGATGTCCCCCCGGCCCGCCATCCTTTTGAGGCACTCACGCGCGCCGGGAAGGATTTTTGCTTTATCGGGGGTCTCGACGATTTCCGATATGGTCCCGTCGAAATCGAAGAAGAGGCCGGACAGCTCCCCCTCTTTCACATCCCTGCCGATTCTCTCGATCACGGAACGGACGCTCATCGTTCGATCATCTTAGCCCATTCACCAAGGAAAGAGTGGAGCCACGCGTAGATATCGTGCTGTTTAATCCTCTTATTGAGCTTCGCAATGTTTTCGGCTTTCCTGTCTTCGGGGAGAGTTAAGGCTTCGTACATGGTGTCGGCCACGCTGTCGATATCATTGGGGTTGACGAGGTGGGATTCGACGAGCTCATCGCAGGCGCCGGCAAGCTCGCTGAGCACAACCGAGCCGGGCAGTCCGCATTTCGATACGACGTATTCCTTCGCAACCAGGTTCATGCCGTCGCGCAGGGGCGTCACCACCCCCATGTCGGCGGCCCGGTAATATGCCACCAGTGTATCGAACTTCAGGCTCCGGTAGTAGTAGTGGATGGGAACCCACCCTCCTTCAGCAAACCTGCCGTTGATCCTTCCCACGATCTCGTCTATGGTCCTGCGCATCGTCCGGTATTCCGCCACATTTTCCCTGGAAGGGACCGTGAGCTGGATAAACACGAAATCCTTTCTCAAGTCAGGGTAGCGCTCGATCATCTTCTCCAGCGCAAGAAGCCGCTCCACCACGCCCTTCGTGTAGTCGAGCCTGTCGACGCCGATCGCTATGTTCCTGACACCGAAGGCGTCCCGTATCCCTCTCACCCGCTGCCCGGTCTGCGTGCTCAACGCAACATCCTTGAACCGCTGATAGTCGATGCTTATGGGGAAAGCACCGCACCTGGTCCTCCTTCCGGCATACACCACCTCGTTCTTTTCCCTGTCCACCTCGGCATGCAGAAGGTGCTCCACGGAGTCGAAAAAGTTTCTTAAGTACCCCATCGTGTGAAAGCCAACGATATCGGAGCCGAGAATTCCCTCGAGCACTTCGGTGGCCCACGGAAGGGCACGGAGTATGTCCGGCGGGGGAAAGGGTATGTGGAGGAAGTACCCTATGCCGAACCTCCGGGAACTCTCCCTCAGGAGCTTGGGGAGGGGGATGAAGTGATAGTCCTGCACCCAGACCAGGTCACCCTCCCCTATTTTCTCCACGATGCTCTGGTATACGCGCCAGTTCACGTGCAGGTAGGTCCGCCAGTGCTCCTTCTTGAAGACCGTATTCCCGAGGAAGCAGTGAAAAAGGGGCCAGAGGGTCCTGTTCGACACGCCGCGGTAGAACCCATCGATATACTTGGAGTCAACCGTGATGTACTGTATGTTATAGCCCGGGCTCGTGGCGTCATCACCCTCCACCCGCACCTCGGCGGGCAAATCCTTCTTCTCGTCTCGCACGAGGCCGAACCACACCCCCCCGCTTTTTTTCATGACCGGGTCAAGGGCGGTGACGAGTCCGCCCGCCCCGCGCACGAGATCAACCTCCCCCTTTCTCATTCTCATCGTATAGGGGGGCCTGTTGGAAATGAGCAGAATCCGCCTCCCCGCGACGTTTCGGGGAAGATCACGAACCGTTTCCGAAGGGTTTTCCATCGATTTGCTCCCGATGATTTAAAGGATAATCGAAAAGGCCTGTTCTATCAAGGCATGAAAGGCGAAGAGGGTATAGGAAAATCGCCGAAAGGCCCTGAACCATCTCATGTTGAAGGTATTGTGGGGTGGGTTCAATCGACCCGCAGGTCGCCCGAAGCTTCCTGCTGTATCTCGTGGGGATGAATGAACTCGTCGAGCCAGCACGCGTAATCTACCCGGGGAAGCGAGAAAAAGCGGCCGAACTTCTTCCTGTTCTTTGCCTGATGGTACTTGAAAAAGACCCTCTCCTCATCGAGGCCCACGATCTCTATCTTGCCGGTGCGATGAGACATGATGTACCTGAACATCTTTGCCGGCCCGGAAAGGGAGGCCTTCGCAGCCTCGACTATCTTGTATCCCCTCACGATGGGAACCTGCAGGTGGAGGGTTCCCCGGACAGGCCTGCACTGGAAAAGGTAGTAGGGATGGACCCCGATGGAGATGAGCTTCCTCTTCAGGTCAGTAATGACGTCGGGGGCATCGTTAACGCCTTTGAGAAGAACCGTCTGGTTGTGCACGAGCGCGCCATTTTTCAGGAGCTTTTCAACGCAGCGGGACGACTCTTTCGTTATTTCCCGGGGGTGGTTGAAGTGCGTCTGGATTATCAGTTTCCTCTCGGCCCTGCTGTGCCGCTTCAATATCTTGAGGAGGCCGGGATCGGTGAGCACCCTCTCGGGGAATACCACGGGAACCCTCGTCCCCAGCCGTATGTACTTTACGTGGGGTATGGAATCGCATTCGGACAGGATCCTGGAGATCACCCTGTTGTTCAGAGACAGGGAGTCGCCTCCCGACAGAAGGAGGTTCGTGATCTCGGGCCGCTCCCGGACGTAGGCCAGGGCCTTTTTTGCGTCCCTTAAGATCTCATCGTCCCTTACGCCGACGAACCGTTTCCGAAAGCAGAACCTGCAGTTTGCAAAGCAGTAGTTCGTCAGCAGCAGGAGGGCGGTCTGCCGGTATTTGTGCTGCAGCCCCGCGACCTTGGTGTTATCGAGCTCACCGCTCGTATCCATGTACCCCCTGCCCGCTACCTCTTCGATAGAGGGAATGACCATTTTCCTGATCGGGTCGTCTTTGTCTTGGGGATCTATGAGGGAAAGGTAATACCGGGTTATATTAATCGGGTAGTTGCGCTGAATGCTCTTAAGGGTAAAGTACTCCTTCCGGCCCAGGGGGAGAATTTTCCTGAGCTCTTCGACAGAGGTTATGTTTTCCCTTTGTGCGTCTCTCCAGTGCATAACAAGACCGGGCAATTCTGGATAATCGTGAATCCGTGTCCACCGTCTTATCCTGGACTACATGTTACTTGTTTTCCGTAAATGGACTCTTATTATACGCAAGAAAACAATCCCTTGTCAAGCAGTGACCTGAAAGTCCTTGCTCCTAAAAGGAATTATAGTTAATAAAACGCCTATTTGCCAGGTAAAATCACTTTTCCGGCAGGGGGGACCGGTCCGCCTCGAAGGGCCACATGATCAATCCCCCGTCCATGAACGCCACGTCTTTTACCCCTCCCCCCTTGAGGATCGTGCTCGCCTCGTATCCCCTCAGGGATGTCTTGCAGAACGCCACCATTTTTTTATCCCGGGGAAGTGTTGAAAGGACGGAGCGCAGTTTCCCGAGGGGAATCAACATGACCCTATCGTCCTTTATCCTCATCTCGTTTTACTCGGCCGGGGATCTCACCCCTGTCCGTGGTTACCTTCTGTACCTTCCCGGGGCTGTCCCCCTCGATGGAAAGAACCCTTGTCGAGGTATAGATCTCAACGCCTTTGCTCGCAAGATACTTCTCAAGGAGGAGGGCCGTTCTCCCGTCTCGAGTTTCACGGCCTTGACCACCTTCTGCTCCCTGTCGATCTCCTCCGCGAAGGTCCTGGCTTCCACCTTTACGTTTTTCACATTTTTGAAAAATTGCACGTCCCTGACCACACCCGCGGGAGTGCTCATCAGTTCTCTGAAATCGCTGACCTGGCCGGAAAGGTAATAGGGAATGCCGCACCCGGCATAGGAAAAGAGGTCGTTTTTCTCGATGATCGTAATTTCGGCTTCCGGGTCGAGCCTCCTCACTGATTTTTTTATCGTTCCGGGCAAAAGCCGTTCCACCCGCATCGATTTTTCTGTCCTGCATATATCTATAGACTTATCAATAGGTTACGAGAGGCTCATGGGATTACAGCCGGGAGGGGGGACCGCCTACTTGCAAAAACGAGATCATCGACAGGCGCCCTGGCTTGCCGCTTGGCTTGCACGGTCGATGAGCGCGTCCTCCCGCACGGGGGGGAGCTAGAGCAAAAACACCTTGCCTGAGCGGGATTTTAGGATACAATAGAGTGCATCCATTCAGGCAGGTGGGCGCTTAACTCAGTGGTAGAGTGCTACCTTCACACGGTAGAAGTCACAGGTTCAAATCCTGTA
>JABAOF010001306.1_pt2 | contig 28463 bp, 31 predicted proteins | sample 7062171 | NCBI WGS metagenome assembly JABAOF01 (sample SAMN14538628, study PRJNA623070) | marine sediment metagenome | biome: marine biome [ENVO:00000428]; feature: marine pelagic biome [ENVO:01000023]; material: deep marine sediment [ENVO:00002113] | place: India: Gulf of Khambhat ...
ACTGCTATTAAGAGAGACAAAACAAATGAATATGGCAATACAGGTATTGGAGGCTATAGTTGGACTCCATTACTTTTGGTTCATGTAGAAAAAGAGGGATATGAAGTATTAGAGGGACACCCGTTTAAATTTGGTACACCTATATGTTGTGATCCCTGTCCTTGTTTGAAATTCGTAATGAAAAAAATTTAAAATAATCAGAAGTAATTTTCATTCTCAATATATGTTAATAATCGACAATAAAATTGTTGAAGTCTTTTCCTGGATTCTAACCTGTTGAATCTTTATTCTTTCTCATTTTTTTATCTACAAGGAAGAGAAGAACAAACAATAGAAGCGTTTTTTAAAGAGAAGCCAGACAGAATTATAAGCTATTCAGCTATCGAAGAACTTTCATATCTTCTAGGAGTAAAGATTTCTAACAAAGATCAGCGTAATCTTCTTGAAAGATTCAAAAAGAAACATGATGATTACTGGAAAAGCAGAAGGCTTATACAACGGTGTTTAGATGATTGGATTAATGAACCTCAATTTTATGAAGTTGGTTTTAGATTGATGCCAAAAATCTAATTCCAATTACTTCCTAGCTTGAAGAATCAGCGATAGAGAGTAGCATTTATATACCTGAGCATTTATTAGAATAAATAAGGGAGGATTTTTCTTATGAATAAAATCCTAATATTTGGAATTATATTTCTGATTATTGGTATGAGTGTCATTCAGTCTCCTGGAGGTATAGGAGGAGATCACAATAGTTTAACCGTTAATAACACAAGAGTTACATCTGATGAGACCAGTTCATTCAATGAGGAAACAGAATATTGGGCACTTTTAATTGCAGTAGGTATATATGCGGGTCACCCTGAAAAAGATAGACCACATATGATATGGGATGTTAAAAATCTGCATAAAAAACTTCTTGTCTCTGATCATTGGAAGGAAGAAAACATCAAAGTAATTAAAGAGAAAAATGCAACATTTTGGAATATTTTCAGAGGTTTTCGATGGCTTAATCAAAAGGAGAATAAAGACGATATTTCATTGGTTTATATTGCTACTCATGGTGGTCAACTCTCTAAAGACATATGGCCTCGTGATGAAGAAGATGGAAAGGATGAGGTTCTTGCAAGTTATCGTGGATTTAAGCATCCATGGACTAATATTAGGGATGATTTTCTTAACCTACTATTATCTTTGTTAAACTCAAAAGGAGTATGTGTAATTGTAGACAGTTGTCATGCTGGTGGATTTAACGACCCTCCATATTTTAAAACCAGGAAGGATGATAATAAAATATATGCTAATGAGTGGATGCATGAATTTGTAGAGGATTTAAGCGAAAGTGGGAGGGTCGTATTAATGGCTTGTAGAGAGGATGAGGTATCTTATGGAGGATTCACTTGGTACTTAATAGAAGGATTAACAGGTTATGCAGATTTTAATGAGGATGGATTGGTTTCAGCTGAAGAAGCATTTAATTATGCAAAAGAAAAATATGATGACCCTGATGTGCATGCAATTATTTATGATGGTTATCTTGGTGAGCTTCCATTAACAAAGGTTGAAATTCCACCATGAAAACCAGATATTCCCACTGGTTAAATAATAGGAGATACGAATATTTCATATAATTATTCAACTGTTTCGATAGATCCAGAGGGCGGTAAAATTAGTTATGGATGGGATTGGGATAGCGATTATATTGTAGATGAATGGACTGATCCTGTAGATATTAGTGGGTAATTAATATCTTCTTTACTATTGAAATCAAATATTATCTATTACTCTTTTTTTTTAAATTATTAATGTGTTAAAACAAAATCTCTTTCCTTCGCAGATTTATCTTTATTAGATCAGTAAAAATAGTTTAGTCCTTTTACCCATTTCTCTCCTGTTGGATGGTCATTCTTTCTCATTTTTTTACCTTAGCAACTACTGTATAAAGAGGGATAGATATTTCATACATATTTTTTACCTTCTATCTTTATTTTCAATATAAAACTCCATCATGTGAACGATCTGCTGACTATATTTACGGTTTTCCTTTTTAGAAAGCTCTTTAAGTTGATCCATTTGCTGTTTTGTTAAAGATATATTCATTCTAGGCATTTTTTCATTATTCATAACAATCCACAAATATATAATTCTTTTACACATATTTATACATTTTTACACAACTTTATATATTATTAATTTATTATGGTTACTAAAAAAGATATGGAGGTAATGTATGAAATGAAACAGGACGAGGGTTTTGTTTTAAAAGTAAAAAATAAAGTTATCAGGTTACCACCTGAAGTATTGGAATATCTTAAAATAAAACCTGGCGATGAGGTTTCTTTTGATGCAATTGGTAATGACGTTATTACTATCCGTAAACATATAGAGAAATAAAAATAATAATACCTCTATCCCCTTTTTTTCTTATTTTTGAGTAATTACCAATATTTGAGCAAATAATTCTACATTAATGCACACAAATGAACATTACTTTTTTCCTATTTCCCGCCTGTAAAATGATTGTTCTTTCTCATTTTTTACCTTAGCAACTACTGTACATATTAGAACCAATCATTATGTGGAAACCAAAAGAACAAAAGACGTAGAAACCATTTACTCTTAATATTATTATTAAGGTTCGCATCATCATTATTATTGACGGATTTACCAGGATATGCAGAATAACAAATCTTACAAATACCAATTGGAAACGTTATACATAATATTAATCCTAAAATAGAATTTCCATATCCACGCTCCAAAAAACCCTTATAAGTATAAGATTCACCAGGTTTAATAATCACATTAATGGAAGTTTCTCTCATGACTTCATTCTTTTTTGATCCCAATGTCTTAATTTCCTTTGTAAAATTTATTTTACCTCAAAACTCTTCAGGACCATTATTTCTAATAACAATTTCATTTTCTTTTTTATATTTAGGCGGAGCTCTTGGATCAGAATAAAACCAAACAATATCATAATTAATAGAGACAATTTCAAGATCCATATATCCTTTTTTAAATGATTTATCAAATAAATTAGAAGTATCATTATCTGAATTTATCGTTGCTGAATGACCAATTCCAGAACATAAAATAAAAATTATAATTCCAAGTACAAGCATCTTACTTAACAATTTCCTCTTCATTTATTCTTTCCCCCCAATACTTTGTGGGAATTTTGTGGGAATAAAATGTGTTAGGTGATATAAAAGATTTATGGTAAAATCAACTTTTGGAACTACTGATAACATGTCCCTAAAAAATATGATTTCAATATCTTTATATATAATCACTTTCGGTTTTTCAATTAATGGTAGCAAAAAAGCTTACAAAAAAAGACTGTGAACATATTGCTAAACTCATTGAAGAAGGTCATCAAATAAAAGACCTATCAAAAAAATATAGTATTGATAGAAGCACAATATATAACCGTTGTAAATATCTCTATAAATCTAGAACGATACCAATTGAAACAAAGAACAAGGTTATCAAAGCAATTAAAAATGGTTATACTAAAACTGAAGCAGCACAAATGTATGGACTAAACATTGGAACAGTTACCAACTTAACAAGAGGTTTAAATGGACATAGCAGACAAGGAAATCATATTGTTAGAAAAAACGGAATACAACTCCTTAATAGGCTGATGACAGATGGATACTTGATTTCGGATTTTGTAGTTTCTACTGCTCGTAATTTACAACAGAAGTTTCCAATGATAAGAAGTGCAAGATACAAGGATAAAACCTTTTTCTACCTGCAAGGAAGGGAAGAACCAACTATTGAAGCTTTTTTTGTGAGAAACCAGACAGAATAATAAGCTACAGTGCTATAGAAGAATTATCCTATCTCCTTGGAGTAAAAATTTCAAGCAAAGATCAAAGAAATTTACTTGAAAGATTCAAAAAGAAACATGATGATTACTGGAGGAGCAGACGTCTTATTCAACGATCTATTGATGATTGGCTAGATGACAGTATTCCATCTGAGACTAGTTTTAGACTGATGCCTAAATGTTAGTTACCACTTTTCCAGTTCCCTATTGTTGCAATGTAAAATATAATTGCTGCAACTGCATAGATGATAATTCCAACCGTATCATTAGGATGTTTCCAATACCAATATGCTGTATTGATGGTAAAGATTATTGCAGCAAGCAACGTCCATCGTGATGTTTTTATTTTCATATTAATCCAATATATTTTACCGAATAAAATTTATTTCTATTAAAATGTAATATACTGCCATAAACCAACCAGGACACCAAATATTAGTATGATTATTCCAACACCAATTGAGATCTTTCGGGTTCTCTTTTCCTCTTCAGTCATCTCCGACCAAAGTTTTTGTTTTTTTCCCACTGCAATTCCGAATGAAAAACCTATTGCAATTCCTATTGCGATACCAATACCAATAATGTAATAACTCATTTTTTAGACCTATTATATGCACAAAAAATAGATTATTTAAGTTTTATTTATAAAAAATTGTACAAAATAAAGTTCTTTCTCATATTTTGTTAATTTATCGTTCAAATATCAAATTTTATAATCCTATTTTTTGAACAATTAAGATAAAAATATCCTAAAAATTATAGAATGTTCAAATTTAAATTAACAAATTTAATAAAGCGAAAATAACTTTTTTTTATAGTAATAGGAGATATGATATGAAAAAAATATTTGGAATTAGTATTTTTATGCTATTGATTACACTAGTTCTGCCAACTTCTATTGCTAATGTGGAATCTCTCACAACATCTGGTGATGATGTTGAGATCAATATATCTACTGGTTTTAGTGGCAAAGATATTGGATTGGGCTTTGCGATAGATATGTTAAATCACAAAACTGAAGATGTAACTGTTTTTTTTAATGTAACGTTCGATTATCTTTTTATGAATGACTTGGACTTTTCCCATGGATGGACCGAAACTGTACCAGCAGAAATGCCCTATTCTTTCCATCTTAGCTCCTTTGTCTGTGCCCCCGATGGAATAAAATTTGTCTCGATAACTGCTGAAGCAGAAGATACAAAAGTTACAAGAAGTGGTCTCTCAATACGTAGAATAGTAATCCTTTTTTAATGAGAATATACCTTACCAACTTTTAGAATGAATTGCTGATTTCTTTAATACTCAATGAAAATAATGTTTATTTTAAATTAGAACGTTAATTTGTACACAAAAAGCTCTTTCCTTCTCAGATTTATGTCTAATAATTTGTCAAAAATACCTTAGTCCTTTTACTCATTTCTCTCCCGTTGGAGCCTCGTGTTTTCTCATTTTTTTACCTTCGGAAGTACTGTTAATTGGACAATCACTTTTTTATGTAGTCGTGGATATCTAAATTATACTGATAAATACAAAATAATATCGACCCCCTAGGCGTACAATCTTTTTATTCTTCTATTAAATATTTAATTGAAATGAAATATCCTTAGATTGGCAGTAACTTGACCTATAAGCTCTAATTCTAAGGATATTATTATATTTTGGAAGCAATACATATAGTTTTTAAAAAAAATTTACAAAACCTCTATCGAAATCTCATAAATTCCATTATTTGAATTTGATCCTCTATCACTTCAGTAGAGGAACCATAAGTTATTTCACCGTTTACTTTTACATGGTATCTCCAGTAACGATATAAGAATCCGGTACTACTGCAATGGATGTTTATTGTATCCATTGTGGCATTGATATAGATAGAATTATTTGGATCACATATCTTTATTATAAATTTTGTAGGAATAAATCTTCTATTATTAAATCTATATTTGGTAGCCTTAAACTTGATATTCTCTGGCTTGATAAATATGTAGCTAGCATTATCTGGGGATAAAATTGCAGCCTCGGCTTGTACCCACCAAGGTGTCCACAGAACCTTTGCCAAAGTCAGGCTAAATGAATTACCAACTATTTTACTCCAATACCAACCCCACTCCCATATTGGTAAGGTAATCGCCCAGAGGTGTTCATGATAACCTAATCCACTAACATTTATCTTTTCTTCATTCAATATAAGTGTTCCTTCAATAGTTGCCTTAGGTAATACAGGACTACACCATGCTCTACGGATCTTCCCCTTGCAACCCTCTGTTGTACCTTTGAACTGTAAATTGACCACTTGACCATCCATTTCAAATGAAACGTTATAAATCCATTCTCCTGTATCATTGTATCTATCCCAGTCTAATTCTATTAATTTTTCTCCAGATACTTTTATAAAAGGAAAATCTTCGGATGCTTCAATTTCTTTCATAGGAACACTTTTTCCTACTTCAATTTCCACTTTACTGTTGTTATAAACTTTAAAGCCATAGAAGCAGGAACCACTAGAACCCTTGGAAATAATAATAACACCAAGCACAATACTATATCCGTTATCAAAGATTCCATCGAAATACCAATATTCTCCATGATAACGACCGCATGATCTATGAAATGCCGCATCTTTGAGATCAATATCCATTGGCCCAATAAATGCACTTTTAGGAATTAAATCATTGCTGGATATGTATTTAACAATAGGTGAAGTAGATACAAAATTTCCACTGACCATACTGTTACAATCCAGAATTAAGATAAAAAATATTAAAAATACGAGTAGATTTTTTACTGTTTTTATAAATGATACCTCCGCCGTTTGTAAATATTTAAATAATTAATATTTATAATACTTACGGATAAAAATAATATTTGTTAATTTGGATTAACCCAGATATATTCTATCTACAAATAATTACATTAAAACACAAGTTATTTATCGATTTTATTTATTTATATAATACCAAGGTTCAAGTTATATAAAGAAAAAATGTAAAAATTGCATATTCAAAAACATAATTTTTTATTATATCTTTTTAAAACTTATGTTATCCACATAGCAATATGAATTTCATTTAACTATTGATATGGTCCGTTTCCTTTTGCTATAGTTGTAAGAGTTATAAATAAATCCAAACCTTATCCATCTATCTAGATAAAAGATTCTAGGATATCTTTTTCATCTCATAGCGTAGCCATAAGGTGGCTCCTATAGCAATTGGAATTCCGATTATTATTAAAATCCAGATTAATGCCCAAAGATAAGAATACACAAGATAGTCAAATTTCCAAGTGGCAATAGGAACATCCCAGTTTCCATCAAGATAAACCTTGATGATGAACACAATATTGATAAATAGGGATATTGCTCCTCCTCCGTCTGTCCACCGTGAGCGTTTGCCGAAAAGATGTCCGCGCCTATATTCCTTTCTTTCTGTATCAGGTAATTTTTTCCACCATAGGAAATATATGGCTGCTATAATAATTATTACCGGGATTCCAATGAAAATAACTTCCCAGAAAATCAGATGTAACAAAAAGGTCACGATATTTCCTATTGTCCATAAATTCAAGGTCGTTGGTACAAGACCAGTTACTTGAGCCTCTCCAACAAGCCATAAAAAGACATATATTGCACCTATAATTGCTAAAGCAGCTACTACTACAAATAAAACTAACATTTTCCAATGTCTTTTTAAAAATTTCTTCCAAATTTTTTCACTACATGCTGACTCAGTTTCTGCTATCATAAATCTCCTCACCCTTTAAATTTTAAACAATATTTGAGAATTGTATTGCATATATAACTCTATTTATTTCTTTGCTATAATTTTAAATCTACTCGAATAAAATATTTTTTTACTGGTAAATATGAAACAATATCTATCCCTTGGCTTTACTTATTATTAGAAATATCTTGTTTTCAATATTCCCAATACTGATATCCTGATGGATTACCTGGTACCCACTCCGGTGGAATTCGATAGGCTCGGTATACTAATCTATTTTTATAATTAAGGATAGGAAGCCAAGGTGGAAGATTATACTCCCAGACAATTTTACCCATATTTGTTACTTCAAAAACCCTTCCTACCATTCCCTCAGTAATCATTGTATTTCCATTTGGTAGACGTTGAGCTGAACTTACATATGAGCTATAAAAGTGGTGCATTTTTCCCTTTGGAATTAATAACCATAAAATTTTCAAAAATAGGGTAATATGCCTCCCATATGAATTTTTATACTCCCATACAACCTTTTTTGTGACTGGATTAAACTCAATAACTCTTGAAAAGCCTCTAAATATACACGGACATTCTTTATTATCATATCCAGCTTCCCCTCCGTTATCGAAAACAAGAATATTACCTTCACCAGGGAGATTTTTTGGAATCATATGGGCATTGTGCGTACCAATAATTTGACTTAAGGTATTTTCATTTTTAGAATATTCAGAAAAATATGGTCCGACTCTCCAAACAACAGATCCATTATCTCTACTGATTATTGCAATAAAATTTGCATGTCGCGAATTAAGAATTATATTTTCTGGTTTTAAATACCAATATTTTTCAGGATCGCTTTCATACCAATGGTTTTGACCGATAAGTGAAATAGAATTAATATGAAGCCAGTCACCTTCTTCCATTCTTTCAATAGTACAGTTACACCCAGGATATCCTCTTATAGCTTGTTTTGCTTCCTCACTAAATCCAAACTCATCAAAATGTTCGGATGCATACCATTCAAAACCAGTTAGATCTCCTGCCCAATCCACTTCGTAGATGACATCATCGATTAGCTCTTTATCACTGATATTATCATTTATTATATTTTTATGTGCAAGTATCAGAGTTTTTCCATTTAACACAAAGTTTTGATCTGGAGCATAATAACCCACTGGATTTCCCTCTCTTTGAAAATCATGATGCTGTCTTGCTTCATTTAAATCCCAATTAGTAAAATTCCATAATACGTTGCCGTTCCAGTCTTCCTGTATAATCTCAGACATATCAGATTCTGAATGTGATGAGGGCTCATCAGATTTTTTCGCAGAAATAATATTTCCTTCTGGAAGAATTTTTGCTGGAAATGGAAAAAGGTGCCACCATCGACGTATTACCTTTCCATTCATATCGATTAATATTACTCGGCTATATTTTGCATGAACACTTAAAAGCGTGTAACCCTCACATCTAGTAATATCACTGTTATTATTCAAATTATTTTCATTATTAAAAGATGTTTCACTCATTGCTGAAAATGTTGAATTTAATAAAAAGAGAATAATTATTGCCGAAATTATTAATTTTTTCATGGCTAGCTCTTTTAATTATATAAGGTTATTTTTATAAATAGATTTTCATTAGACAATTTTTTAAACAAATGGAAATAAGATTAGTAAAGTATTTTATTTTCAGCCTAAGGTATCTGCTTCATGGAATAATAAAGAAATACTTTCTTATTTTATTATGAACTTTAATCTTGTGAAAAGTTATATAAATTATCTATTAGTATAATATTTAAATGAAAAATACCAATGAGTATATGCCTAGTTTAGTAGTCTGGGAGATTACCCTAAAATGCAATTTAAAATGTTTGCATTGCGGTTCATCTGCTGGAAATGCAAGACCTAATGAATTATCTGTTAAAGAAGGATTAAAATTGTGTAATGATTTAGCAAAATTAGGTTTTAAGGGTATAACTTTGTTTGGTGGTGAACCCTTTCTTTGTAAGGATTGGTATATTATCGGTAAAGAAATTAAAGATCTTGATATGAAACTCTCCATTGTTTCAAATGGATTTGTCAATGCAAGAAAAATAGTTCCCATGCTAGCTAAGATAGAGGTTGACTCTGTACAGATTGGATTAGATGGAGCCTCAAAACAAACACACGATTATATTCGAAATGTAGAAGGATCTTTCGACAAAGTAATTGAATTTTTACGTCTATCAAAAAACACTGGTTTATCGACTGGAGCTATAACCACTATTACTAAAATGAACTTTAATGAAATAATGAGAATAAGAGATCTTGTCATCAAAGAGGATATTGATTGGCAGATCCAGGAAGCGATTCCCATTGGTAGATGTCCTAGAGAAATGGTTTTGTCTGATCGAGAATATTATTCATTGGGACTCCTGATTGCTTCTCTTAGAAAAGGGTATTTTTCCCACAAGATTTTTATCAGAGGTGCCCATAACTTTGGTTTCTATTCAAAATATATTCCAATGTTAGGTTCTTCAACAGATTGGAAAGGATGCTGGGCAGGTAAAAGGATTTTAGGGATTCAAAGTGATGGTGGTATAAAAGGTTGTCTTACATTGTCTGATGATTTTATTGAAGGGAATATTCGTGATAAGGATATTTTGGAGATCTGGCACGATCCAAATACCTTTTTGTATAATAGGAATTTTAAAATGGATGATTTGGGGGAAAACTGTAGGGATTGTATGCATGGAAAGGAATGTAAAGGGGGTTGTACAGCAAAGTCTGAATCCCTGACCAGTAGTCTTCACAATGATCGTCACTGTTTTTATAGAATTGAAAAAACATTTTTTGAGGACATTGGTAAATAAATATTGATATTGTATAGTTATCAAAAAATTGGTAATATTAACTAGATAAAATTAATTTTTATAAAGTATTACGAATAATCCATATTAAAAGTAAAGTAGGCATTCTATCTCCTAGAAATTGTTAAAAATATCATTTTAATTAAGAGATACAGCTTTTCATTTTTATTCCATTTTGCACTTTTATTCACAATCTTGCACTTTTATTCCTAATTTTTTCGATTAAAAATGCAAAGCCAAAAGATAATGTAATGTCAACTGAGATCGGTAACATTAGTTGTATATGTGTGATTTGTCGAAAAACATTAATGAATATCTATAATTATCCAAAAAAGGTAACATGTACTCTCCTTAGAGAAATGTTACCTATGTTACATGACAATACAGATACGAAAAGTTTTTAAACCAATGTTACATTTAATGTTTCTATGAAACATGCTAACAATGAGCTCCCTAATGAGCTTCTTAAAATTGGAAAGTTGCTGGGATTAGAAAAGGAGGATATCTTGAGATTAAAAAAGGAGAAGATCTCTGAACAAGATACGGACGAACCTATATCACTGCAAGATCCAGCAGATGAATATAACAGCAGTGTTGGGTACTATGGAACTATAAGCATATATGATTTTATCTAAATAAAATTCAATCCTGGAATGAAAAATAGTAATTATTGAGAAGGTTGAGGACCTATTTTTTTCAATTAGAGATATATTTAAATGATTAAACTGTGTTTTTTAGATGTATAATTTCTTTTTTATTTTGCTTTTATCAACTTTTGAGACGATACTTGGTGTCTGTGGTTTATATGTTTTTATCTCTTTTACATTTATCTTAATATTTGATCCAAATTTATCCTTGAAGCGTTTTTGTAATACAGAAAATATTTCCTCAATAGAGGGAGCAGTGTTTCTCAAGTCTTTTTCGATTAACACTCTTATTTCTATTTTATCTATCCTTTGCTGAATTAGTTGGAAGCCATCTATTTTATCTGTATCAATCCTAAGAGAGAGTTCTCCATAAAATTTTGCAAGCGAAGAAGGTAGCAGAATTTTATTATCTGGCAACACAATCGATTGAGTTTCTCGCCCATGGATCTCTTTAATAAGTTTGCTGGTTAATCCACAATCGCAGATTTCATCTGTTGTTGTAATAAAATCATCTAATCCTGTATATCTAATGATGGGAGTTCCTTTACCATATAATCTTGTAGCAACTACATGGCCTAGGTTACCTGGTGAAACACATTCTCCATTATCATCTGTAACTTCTAGATATATAAGATCTGAATTAATATGATACATCCCATATTTACATTGGTAAGCTATAGGTCCTACCTCAGTAGCACCATAAGCATCGATAACCTGGGTTTCAAATGTTTCTTCGATATTTTTTTTTAAATAATTATCCAATATAGCTCCAGAAGATGTCATGCATCTTGGATGTATATCTTTACCATATCCCATTCTTTTAAGCTGAGCTAGTTTCTTGAACATCCCGGGATTGCCGCTAATGTATTCAGGTTGGAAACTATTGATTTTCTTTATTGTTTTTTTTGGATCATAAAAGGCGTCTAAAATCTGTAAATTATCAAGCGTAAAAAAAGGTTTTAAATTAGAAATTATCCCATCATAAATATATTTCCTCTCGATACTATTTTCAGAAAGATCAGTTATTGCTGTAATCTTTGTTTTCCTCCAATTGATATTATGTTCCTTCATTATTCTGACACCCCCGCATAACCATTTGATAGCTGAATACATGTTATCGTAGATTTGTGTGGGTGAACCTGTTGTTCCAGAAGTATAACCGACAATAGCTTTTTCTTTATTAAATGAAGGTGATATAATACCATTTGGTGAATTCTTTCTGATATCGTCCTTTGTAATAAATGGGAGTTTTTGTAAGTCAACTATTCCATTAATATCATCAGGATGGACATCACATTCTTTGTATTTATTTTTATAAAGAGGAACATCATAGGCATACTTTACTGTCTGTTTTATTGAGATATCTTGAAATTTTTTCAGGCTTTTACTGGTCATTCTATGTAGCCGATTTGTATCAATTAGATAGCTTTTAAGAATTTGAAAAAGAAAATAGGGATTAATAAAAGGATTCATTTATTATCATCTCTTATAATTAAAAGCAAAAAAGTAAATCATACTTGTTAATATAACTATTTTTTTATCGTCAAAAAGAATCTTTAACTCTTTTAATTCTTTTTTTACTAGTTTTACCATATATATCCCTCCACTGATTCTATGTTCTTATCTCCAAAACCTAACTAGTTCATTTTCAACAGAGGAATTACTTTCATTGAAATAGAAAATAATAGCAACAGCAATTGCAATAAACATATGGATAATCCCAATTACTAAAAATTTTCCATCATAAAACCTACTCATACTATATCACCAATAATACATGGCTCTTTTGCAGGATGCCAGTCGAAGATTAAGCTTGGTATTGGTATCATCAATTTATAGACACCTTTAATTTTGATATAAAGTTCCCTTATTCCTAAAATCGGCTTTGGAATAAACCTAGGTCGATCCCAATAATTTCGATTCAAGATGTTATTGAGATTGCTTGAAGGAATATAACAAAAAGACATATGTATGCGGTTTTTAATGAAATTGTTGAAACATACGCTATTGAATGACCCACCTTTAATGAAAAGACCTATGTTCATATTATATGTAATATTATTTTCTATAATGTTTGTATAAGATGCACGGTCTATCCAGATTCCAATATAATTTCTTGTGAGAATATTTCTAGAGATATAAGTGTTATTAACAGTGGAACCTAAGTCTATGCCCCATGAGCTGTACGAGATGATATTATCAGTTATTATGGTGTTAGATAACCATCCTGCTATCCAAATCCCCTCGTTATTATTGTGTTTGATATTATTTTCCAAAATGAGATTCCAAGACGATCCTACCATGTAAATCCCCCCGCCAAAATTGTTTTCGATAGTATTTCCCGAGATATTTTGATGATGGTTTTCAAAGTCTCCAATAGATCTGATACCTTCACCTTTATTGTTTGAAATAATGTTATCAGAAACCGTATTATTACAAGTCCAATCAAATATAAAGATACCATCCTCATTGTTGTTTGAAATAATATTTTTAGATATAATATTGTTAGATGATGCTTTAAGGAAAATCCCTTCTAGATTATTTTTAATAACATTTTCTGAGATACGATTAAAATTAGAACAAAAAATATGTATTCCTGCATCTGGTTCCATTTGATTATCTCCGCTGTTTTGAATAGTAAATCCTGTTATTGTCACCGAATCAGAAGAGATAGAAATAACATCACTACTTTTACTTCCATCTATAATAGTAGTAACTTTATTTTCACCTATAAGATTTATAGATTTATCTACTATTAGATTTTCATAATAAGGCGATGAATCATCAAAAACAAATACTGTATTATTATTACTAGCATTATCAATAGCATCTTGAATATTACTGTAATTTCCTAGACCGTTTCCACCAACATATAAAATATTACCAACAAAGGATACACCCACATCTATTGAAATAGACTTTTGTATTGCTGTACAGCCAGATGATAAAATAATATTTATTCCAAGAATTAAGATCAATATTTCAATTATCAAAGATTTATTGCATTGTTTCCTTTTTTTCATGTTTCCCCCTCAGATTTTTGTTTGTTAAATGTTATCATGACACATATATACAATCTCATTAAAATATTTTTCCTTATTTCACTATCCATACATTTCAAAATTCCCGATGTTTTAATGTTTAACAAATTATCTTTTTATACATAAAATAGATGAAATAAATGTATCTTAGTAGTTTTAAAATTATTTAAACATTAAATCTTTCAATCTCAGGTTTTTCACCTATTTTTCTTTCTAATGCCTTTGAGATATAAATTACATTTTTGTTACCAAGTATTTCTGCTCCAACAATGTCTGCAGCTAGAGGATCCTCACTTACAATGGTTAGGTTATGCTTTTTTAATTTACCATTTAAATGGGAGCCGTACATACCTGTCGTCCCGTCAATAACCGACAGGTGCGGCTTTACTTTTTTTAACAAGTCACACAGTCTCTCAGCCCATATCTCCTCTGAAACACCGTTGTGAATGTATAATTTGTTTGGAGATTTCCCCTTTGGTTTGATAATTCCCATCATATTTTTTAATGATAGAGTTACACCAAACGGGTGTTCCTTAAGCGGAGCTACTGAGATTATGTATTTTTCTTTTACAACCTCTGTAACCTCTGCCTCTTTCCATGCTTTACCATCAAGATTTAGTTTGAAATAACCTCTGTTATCAAAATTTACAAGTTCCACATTATCTCGTTCCAATTTGCTGAAATCTGCAAGTTCAAAAGCTTCCTTAGTATTATAATCGGCTGAACTCTCACCAATTATGATTTTATAATTTTCACCAAGAAAATTAATTATTCCCTCTATAACCTCTGGTCTTGTCACTGCACCTGTATCAGGTCGCATAGGTAATACTAAATTAGGTTTTATTAAAATCTTTTTATTAGTAATAGATGGAGAGAGGATTTCCAATGCTTTCTTAGTCCTAACCATTGGGTTTTCACTTTTACAAACAACAACTCGCATTATCACATAATTAATATAGGAACTATTTAATTTTATTTGAATGTTTTTATCTATAGCCTTTTTATTGAATTCTTTGATCTAGAAAACTGTAAGTATATTTTCTATCTTTTTTATTATATTTTATCAATTCAAAATAAAATATAAGGTAGAAATATACACGATTTTATCGACATGATAAAAAATATCAAGGAAAGGGTCGAAATTAACCTGAATATAATTAAAATAAGCATTTGAAAGATTCGTTTAAGGTTTATTTATACCAATGATCTAACTTTCGACCTAAAATTTTCTCTAATTCTTTATTATATGGTTTGAAATAATCAACTAAACATTTTTTTATTTCCATATTCATCTTTGGATAGCCTTCTCTTAAATTTATGGTATCGATTCCAAAAGCTATAATACTTTTTACTATTGGTATGGGAGGAATTGTTGCCTTCAATCTTTGTAAATTCAAAAAGTATGGATGTTTACCTTTCAAATACTGAGCATTCCATTTATCGCTCGTGAAATTAGCATCAATTTCCAAAAATTCAAAGATTTTTTTCATAACCTTTGCAGGTTCTTCTTTTAATTCTTCAGTTATTAAGATTAACATTTGTTCTTTAGGAAAATACTTCATATATCTTTTAAGTTGAATTGCATATTTTCCCATATCTTTGTATGAATAATGTTGTCTTTGAAATATATCTCCACGACTCAACCTTTCTTCTTCTTTTTTAATTGCTTCTTCAAAACAGAGGTGTTCATATCCAAGATTAATTGCATGCCAATAATGAGAATATGCTCTATTTACTGGATTTCTTAATATAAAAATGAGTTTTACGTTCGGAATAAGTGCTTTTATTCTCTCTGGAACTTCTTCAAAATACATATACAGAGGGGAGATTTCTCCTATAGCAATCTTTTTTTCACTCTTAATATTATAAAAATGTTTTTTATACCATTGAATGCTTCTGTGGTAGTTTAGATCAAAATAATGCACCTCTTTATATTTAGCCATAGAAATATTTGGTTGATCACATAAATAATAGTATAATGATGTTGTTCCTCCTTTTTGTGTCCCACAAATGATAAATGATGGAAAGGCTACCATAATTTTATTCCTTGTTTAATTATTATATATTGATACTTAAAATCTTGGGAAGTTAATTCATATATTCGATAATCTCATGTATGGTATTTCATTCAAAATAGATATAATTGGTATTTAGTAATTTGTTAATAACCATAATCTCATGATTATATCATATAATTTAATTATAGATTAATAATAGGAAAATTGTCCATTGAATTTAAAAATTACTCAATATTTGTCTATGTTAAGTTATCAACTGTAACGGTGTAAAAGATATAAATTATATTGATATGTGGTTATTTAAATAAACTAAATCACAATGCGTTTATATTTTTATTTTATGGAGAAAAACAGAATTTTTATGGTAAATACGAAAAAATATCTTCCCATTACAATTTATATATGATTTGAAAATTGATACTCTTCAGTTAATTTTGAATTTCGGTTGTCTTCTATCAATAAAGGCTTTGAGTCCTTCCTCGAAATTTTCACTTGCAGCATTTTCTATTTGAGCAAATCGTTCAGCTTCCATTTGTTCAACAAGAGAGCGATTATAGGTTTGGTTAAGTAGAGATTTAGTTCGACCTATAGTTATCGTAGGGCCATTGGCAAATGTTTCAGCAGTTTTTTTCACCTCGTCTTCAAAGGCACCAGCCGGAACCACCCGATTGATCAATCCCCATTCAAGTGCTGTTTTTGCATCTATCTCTGTGGGATACATAGTTAATTCGCAAGCCCGAGCATATCCCACCAATCGTGGTAAGAAATAAGTTCCGCCTCCATCAGGTGAAAGGCCAATTTTTATAAATCCTTGAGTAAAACGGGTTCCATCTTTGGCGATTCTCAGATCACAACCTAACATCAAATTAAAGGCAACACCTGCTACCGCTCCATGCACTGCTGCTATAACAGGTTTAGGAGTTTCTCTTAGGGATAAAGTCATTTTATTAAAGGCAGCTAAGGGATCACGAAAATAGGCTGCTCTATCTTTACCCTTCAGAACATCATTTAGCATTTCTTTTATATCCCCACCAGCAGAAAATACTTTTCCGTTACCCTTGATTACAATCGCTCGAACAGTTTTATCTTGATTAAAATTATTTACAATGTCAAGGAACTGTTCTGCAAGTGCTAGATTAAATGTATTGAGTTGGTCAGAACGATTGAAAATAATATATCCTACATTACCTTCGGTATTGCTCAATACTAATTCTTCTGTCTTATCTTTCATGTTTTTTTCCTCCTGGATTTATCAATTTCTTAACATCTTTTTCTTTAAAAAACCTAATCCTGGCTTGTGGGAAAATAAAAAAAGATTTTTTATTAGTAAATACGAAACTAAATTTCCCCTGTGCATACCTTCAAATATTCAACAGAGGGAAATTGGACTTTTTTCAAAAAGAGAATTAAACCCCAAGTTACTAACAATTCCCCGAGAAATATTATTTAGTTTAAAAATGCAAGACAAGAATAAGCTTTTATTTTAAGCAAAATTAATAAGTAGGTTTTAAAAGGTATTTCAGCATTTATGTGATTCATATATGGAGGATGCATCTATGAAAAAAGTAATGATGAATAAGGAGAAGAAATATATTACAACAGGAATAACTGGATTTGATGATCTTTTTAAGAATGGGATACCTAAGGGATCCTCAATACTAGTTGCTGGAGGTGCTGGATCTGGGAAGACAAATTTTTGTCTCCAAATACTTGCACATCATGCATCTCTCGGTAAAAAATGTTACTTCATGGGCTTTAAAGAATCACAAGAGAAATTAATAACATATATGAAGAATTTTGGTTGGAATCTTCAAAAATATATTGATTCAGGAAATATAAAAATCAAACGTTTTTTAACTAGTGAAATTTACTATTATGATAAAAAAAGTGGTAGCGATATCCAAGCTATGATGACAAGAGATGTAGATCCCTTGTTAATGGAGTTAGAACCTTTAACTATAGTTGATGACGTAGGATTTAAACCAGATTTTATTGTTCTTGATTCTCTTACATCGCTTTCATCAACATTTCGCGGTAAGGAGCAATATTATCGTTTTTATGTTGAGAGATTATTCCGTTATTTTGAAGAAACAGGTAGTACAAATTTCCTAATTACTGAAACAAAACAGGTCCCTGAAATTTATTCACCAACAGGAATTGAAGAGTTTTTGGCAGACGGTGTTGTTGTTTTCTATAATTTTAAAATAGGTAAAGGCCGAAAAAAAGCTATTGAAATTTTAAAAATGCGCGGCGAAGAGCATCAAACAAATATCTATGCAATGGAAATCACTAATAAGGGCATTGAGGTTTATCCAGAAAAAGAAGTATCTGTTGATTAGTAATCATTTCGTTTTATATATATATTGTGGGACTATTGTAATTGACATTATATTATTATCAGCATTTATATCTGGAGGAATTGAATGCAATATTTTTGCTGTATTGATTATATCACCAATAGCGTCAAATATCATTGGGAATTGTGTAATGGGTTCCTTTAAAAATTCAGTAGAGGGGACAGTTGCTGTTATTGTAACTGTTTCAGATCCACCAACTATTATTTCACCAACATCCCATATCCCAGTTTCATTGTTATAATAGCCCTGTGTTGAAGTATTACCAACATAAGTAAGATTATCTGGCATTATGTATTCAATCTGAATATCTGTTGCATTTGTATCCCCAGTATAATGAATTGCTTTTATTGTAATTTCAATATCACTTCCGATCTCTGGATATTTTTCGCTAACAAAAATTTCAACACCAACATCGCACTCTGGATATATATCAAGAGTGCCTAACAATATTATTTTATTTCCTTCAACATCTATGCTTATAACATCAGCCTCCGATGAATTAAGAGAATAACCAAATGGATAAGCAAGTCTTTCACCTATGTTCCATTGGTTGTCTTCATTGGTATCAATTAAAAGTTCTCCCACAGTTTTTAAGACTTTTTCATTTTGAATGTCTATTGTTACTTTTGTATCTAAACTTAATTTTTCTCCACCGCGATGCTCAAATATTATATTACTTCCTTCAATAGTTGCTACAATTATTGGATTTGGTTCATTAGTATAAAGAGAAATAGATAAGACACTAATGTAAATTAATGAGAAAATAGTAACAGCTATCCCTAACAATAAAACAGTTCCAATTAATTCTGAAACTGCCTTATTTGAGTTTTTGAGATCCTTAAAAAAATTTCTGAATCCTTTAAGCATTCTCTATCCATCCTGGCGCTATTTGTGCACCAATTTCTATAATATTTAGATGGAGATTTACGATTTTAGAATCATTAAATTCTAAAATCACTTTTGTATCATTGGTATTTATTGAATAATCTGTGCCATAACCATAATAGTTTAAACCTGCATTTATTAAAGATGCATTAAGAAATGAATGCCAGGAAGTGACATAATCGGTATCAATTGTAATGGATGATATATTTTTTATTTCAGGCAACTTTTCTGAACTTAAAAATTCGGTTTGTATCGGGTATATCACATATCCAGAAATGGATCCTTTTTTTGCAAGTGCAGAGATGTTAATTATGTTAAAATTGATATTAACGTTTTTCTCGTTTTGAACAGATAATGATGGTTTAATAAAAAAGGTATTTCCCATTGCTTGACTTAAAATGACTCCTCCGCATTCATAGGTGTAGGATTGATCGATAAAATATGCATTAGATGAAGAATATTTGATAGTTCCAATAGGAAATGAATAATTGACAGAACTATTCTTAATTACTGTGATTTTGTAAATGTTTTCTAACAACTCTAAATTACCATATGATCGTACAGACATGAAATATGGAAGCTCCCCACTACCTAGAGTTATAGGTGCTGATATTGGATTGAATTTTTGTTTTGTCGCTGAGTGGGTATCTATAGCATATTTTAATTGTGCAAATTGAGCAGCTACTTCATCCATATGCTCAGATTCTTTTTGCTCCATCCATTTTGGTACATAAACTGTTTGAACAAGCGATATCACTGACACTAGAAGACCTATAAGCATAACAGCTACAACAATGCCTACAACTCCTTCATTGGAATTTTTAATTTTCCTTTTAATTATTCTATTATCAAAACGCATTAATTGCTTCCTCCTTGTAAAATCCCTTTCATAATAATTGAATTACTAACAATATCTACTACTGTAAACTCGACAACAAGATCTGTAATATCAATAGTTGGAGTAAAGGAAATTTTTTCACCGATACTCCATAAATTATCACCATTAGATGTTGAATTGTCTAAAATATCATTAGCTATTTGTACGATTTTTGTTTCTCCATCGATTAAAAATATTATCTTAGCATCTAAAGACAATGATTCTCCCCCGTTATGTTTTATAAATATTGTATTTTCATCAATTGTTCCAACTAATTGTGCAGATGGTGTAGAAGGATTAAATGGAAAAGTAAGCGCAACGGTTTGTACAACAGAGAAAAGCGCTATAGCTATTCCTAATAAAATAGCAGTTCCCACTACTTCCGACACCGCTTTATTTGCTCTTACATTTTTCATTTTTTTTAACCTCTCCCAATATTTTAAATGACTATTTTGAAAAGGATAATTGAAATTAATCCAAGGAAAACACTATATCTTATACCTGAGGAAAGCTTACCATCCATCATAAAACCTGCAAGCATTCCGTTTCCGATACTTTGAACAAATACAAATGAAAATAACGTATATTTCAACATTAATGGATTAAATACACTAAGTTTAATTACACCAGCTGCTTCTTTCATCTGATTTGACTGTATCTCAAAGAAAGATGCAAAAATGGTTCCTTTTAAAATTAAAATGATTCCAAGAAATACAAAAAAACATACAACAATTACTATCGCGTAAATTGACATAATTGATTTTCTCTGGTGTTCAATTTGATTTATCTGCTGAACTTCTTCTGCTGCTGCCTTAAAGATTTTTGGAGTTTTACCGCCCATAATTAAGGCTTTATTAATGGCAATTACTATTCTATGAACAATAGCTGATTTCATTCTGGCCGCGAAATCATAAAAAACATCTTTAATGGAAACATTCCAGGATAACTGTGTTTTCATTTTTTTAATTTCAGGATGTAATTGCCCATAATGACCTTTTTCAGCTGCTTTAACAGCTTCAAAAATATTCATACCTGTAGATAAAGAGTTTCCCACTTCAGTAAGAAACTCTGGTAATCTTTTCTGCATTTCTTTCTTTTTCTTCATATCTAAATAATTGTAGATTCCTATTGGTCCAATGATTATTAGTAAGGAAAGAAAAACAAAATCCCAATAAAGAAATAGGTTAAATTCAATATTTCCTATATATCCAAATAAACTTATTATAATATATAGGAAAAGTATAAAAAAACCAGAAAGAAAGAGAATATGAAAAGATGTTTTATTTTTCGAATAATATTCTTTAATCCTCAAACCTTTTTCTTGTCTTAGATTAACAAGCCTTTCAAAACTTGTTGATTTTATTAAAAAGTAAAACATCGTATAAATAACTGGTAAAATTAAAAATGAAAAAATTAATAATAGGCTAAATGAACTTTCCATTGAGCCACCAAAAAAACCAATTACTGTTAGAATTATAACAAGTAATATTGGAAAAGCAATTACCGCCAGAACTAAAATCTCTGCAACAACACCTAATAGATCTAAGTCTTTTTTTCTTTCATTAAGGTCCTCTTGCATATATTTTTCTGTTACATTTGAAAGATATGTATGTAAATCACTGCCAGATTGAATGGTACCAATTATTCCCTGAAGGAATGCCCTGAATTTTTTTGACGGTGAGATCATGATAGCATTTTTTAATGCTGTGATACTATCTGTACCCATAATTGAGATTTCTTTTGCTATTTTTTTAGCTTCCTTTTGGATTTCTCCATATACATTTATCGTTGAGAGTGACTGAAATATTTCAGTAGGTGAAACTCCAGCGATTGCCATTGAGCTTATGAAATTAATGGCATAAGGTAAAAATAAGTCAATATTTTTCTCTCTCTTTTTAATGTAATAAATCGGTAAATACCAATATTTAAATACCAAGGTCATTGAAACTGTAACTGGTGCTATTAAAAGAAAAAGTAAAGTAAAGGCAGAGGGAGTTAATGCATAGATTATTAGAGAAATAACTAAGACACCTGATAATCCAATAATTATATTCATAAGCGCTATAGAAGAGTAAACTATAAAATCCATAGGGATATCTGCTTGTGCTAAGATTATATTTTTTTCCTCTAATTGCTTTTTGTTGTATCGAGAAAAAATGTGTTGAATAATATTTTTACAAAATTTTGAATATATGTTTAATCTCATTAAATATCCTCTCTAGCTCTCCTTAAAACAGCTTCAGAATCTTTACGATATTCTGAGACAATTTTTCCAACTTCTTCATATGATCTTAGATTTTTCTTTTTCATCCAATTAAGAATTGTTATTCGATTGTTAAGCTCTTGACGAAGTTTGTCATCGCTCCAACCATTTTGTTTCTTGATTCTTGTAATTATACTACTTCCACCATTTGTTTCAAATTTATCTTCAAGTTCTGAAACCCATCTGAAAGGTGTCATTGTTACAAGTCGATTAGTTTCAGGATCAAGTTTTATTATTTCTGTGACATTTGTTATTCGTCTCACAGGTGAACCCTTGATAGTAACAGTGTTTAAAAATACAATAAGATCAAGAGAGGTTAATAATGTTCGAGGCAGTGAAATAGGAGGATTTTCAAGTCGTTGTATAAGAGCATGTAGATTACTTGCATGAACAGTTGAATAAGAGAGATGACCAGTAGTCATTGCCTGGAAGAGTGTATATGCCTCTTTGCCCCGGACTTCACCAACAATTATGGCTCGAGGTCGTTGACGTAAAGCAACTCTTATAAGATCAAACATATCAATATCTTTTGCGGTTTTAGCTGCTTCTGTTGAAGAGAATCCTTTCCTTGTGGTTCCAGCTATCCAGTTTTCGTGAGGAAGGTTAATTTCTCTAGTATCCTCTATAGAAACAATCTTATAGGATAAAGGCAAAAATAAAGAAAGCGCATTTAACATTGTTGTCTTACCTGTTGCAGTTCCACCGCAGAACAAAATTGAAGAACTTTGTTCAATGGCCATCCAGAAATAAGCAGCCATTTCTGCTGACATAGTATTATTTGCTATAAGATCAATTGGGGTCAGGGGATTTTCACGGAATTTTCTAATCGTAAATGTTGAATGGTGGGTAATAGTTCTAGCAAGCGTGGTTTGTAACCTCGAACCATCAGATAATTTTCCATCAACTACTGGCTCATAGACTGAAATCTGTTTACCACATATTTGAGATAGTTTTACAACAAAAGAATCTAATGAATCTGCCTCATCAAAGATTACATTACTTGGAATGGATTCGTAAGTTTTGTGAAAAATAAAAATTGGTATCCCGTGACCGTCACATGAAATATCCTCGATATCTTCGTCATGCATTAAAATATCTATCTTTCCATATCCTAGAAAATCTCGGAAAATATGATAAAAGATTTTATCAATTGACTCTGGCTCAAGTTTAATATTATGTTCTCTAATAATATTTTGTAATGATTCCTCAAGATAATACATCTTTTTTTTCTCATCCATATCAAAAACATCAAGATCTGCGCGGATTCTGAACCAGTAGGTAAGCTTATCTTTAATTGCCTCTTCTGCATCGTCTAAATGAGGTTCATTTATTTCATACTTATACTCTTTTTTTCTATTATCAAAAACAATTCTACTAGAACCAAGTCCTTTCCATCCAAAATCTGTTTTTTCGTCTACTAATTTTTTTTCAAAATCCTCTTTAATTTTTATTTGTTCATTGAGTGTAATTTTTATTTTTTCTTGAAACGGAGTATCTTCATCATTTTTCATTACTGAGTCCAAGTCACGATTTTTAAGCGAATTATCTATCTCTTTTACTATTTTTATATAAGGATCGGCTGTATCCTGATTCGTTGAATATAATTTTTCTTCTAGATTTACACCTTTTCGAGATGGGCGTAAGGTAAATCTTATTCTTTTTTTGGTCTTCCTTTTTTTATTATTAAATTGGTTAGAAAAACCTATATTAACATCTGATGAAAACGCATCAATTTTAGACGAAGGTGTCCCAATAATTTTCATTTAAATTCTTTGCCTCCTCACTTATTTTCTTAGATATTATTTATCTTGTCTTCTCCCCAGATTAAGAGATATTTTCGATAAATTAATATCTAGTTTATAAAATTTATATGAGGGTAATTATACAAGTGTATATTCATGTAATATCCCCTAACAAACTTTTAAGTGTTAGAATAGTAATTTGAACTTTATAACAGAAGTTTCTTGGTAACGTGAAATGATAAAACAAATACCTAAACCAATTTCAGGAGGATTAATGCTTTCATACAAATGTTCTGCTAAGTGTCAACATTGTATGTATGCTTGTTCACCTAATTGGAAAGCTGACTGGATTTCAAAACAGGATTTAAAGAATATCTTAAAGGGTTTGGCTGATAAAATCGAGCCAAGCCCTTATGGACCTGATACAGTAAGTCTCAACCATGGATTACATTTCACCGGTGGTGAGCCATTTCTAAATTATGAATTATTATGTGAAGCCGTTAAAATGGCAAAAGAATTGGAAATAGCTTCTACTTTTGTTGAGACAAATTGTTATTGGTGTACAAGTGATGAGCAAACGAAAGAAAAACTACAATATTTGAAAGAATTAGGTTTGTCAGGAATTTTGATTTCTGTTAACCCGTTTTATTTAGAATATGTACCTTTTGAAAGAACAGAGAGAGCCATTAGAATTAGCCAGGAACTGTTTAGACATAACCTGATGATTTATCAACTAGAGTATTACAGGCGATTTAAGGAGTTAGGAATTAAAGATAGAATTTCGTTTAAAAATTATTTAGAAATAGAAAAAAGAGAAGATTTTGCAAGAAACGCTGAATTTTTTATCATGGGAAGAGCTCCCTACAAGTTGGAGAAACACTTAAAAGGAGTTTATCCAAAATATCCAGCAAGTTATTTATTTGAAGAACCTTGCAGACCGCCACTTCTTAGAAGTTGGCACAACCATTTTGATAATTATGGGAATCTTGTGCCAGGATATTGCGGTGGCATCTCTTTAGGAGATTGCAGGGATTTGGACACCCTCTTACAAGAAGGAATAGATGATGAAGAAAACCCAGTTCTAGCATTTCTATTAGACAATGATTTCAAAGGTCTATTTGATTTTGCAAAAGAACATGGTTATCAAAATTTTCATGAAGGCTATTTTTCTAAGTGTCATCTATGTGTAGATATTAGAAAACATCTTTTTGAAAAACATGAATTTAAGGAACTAAGACCTAAACAATTCTACCTAAATTTAAGCTAAAACTTGAACTTTGTATATTTATTTTAAGGCATTATCTATTAATTCTCGAGCGGCCTTTCCTTGTCGAATGCCTATTTGGTAATGAGACCCAGAATAATTCTTATTTTAATTAGATTTTTAAACATTTTATAGATAATAGACTAAGACTATGATTAGATTTTGTTATAAAAACGTAAAAAAAGATAGACAATATCTGGTAAAGAGGTTTTCATATGAAACATGATTTATTGGAAAAACTTGTAGATAAAACAATTACCAAAGAGGGCCTTCTAAAAAAGGTAAAACAGAATTTTGATTTACTTTCTGATATTATCGAGGGTGTATCTTCTGAAAAGGCAGCAATTAGATATAGGTGTGGGAAGGTATTAATGGATTTAAGTGAGGAATACCCTGATAAACTATATCCATATATGGATTTTTTTATAAAGCTATTAAGTAGTAAATATAGAATTCTTACTTGGCAGGCAATGTTTATCATAGCAAGTCTTACTAAAATTGATAAAAATAATAAATTTGACGCGATTTTTGATAAATATTACAGCTTTATCAATGATGAATATATGGTTACTGTTGCAAATGTCGTTGGTCATTCTGGTAAGATAGCACTTGCCAAACCCCATCTTATTCCAAAAATTACAAAAGAGCTTCTAAAAGTTGAAAATATTAAAACAACTCCGCATCTTACAGATGAATGTAAAAAAGTTATCGTAGAAAATGCGATAAAATCTATTGATATGTTTTTCCCTCAAATCGAAAATAAAAATGAGGTTATTTCATTTGTAAAAAAACATGCAACTAGCTCTAGAAAAACTTTAAAAACAAAATCTGAAGAATTCTTGAACAAATGGAATACTTAAACTTTCAATAATTAGAGACCAGAACTTGCATCAAAAGACTATAATTTGATTTTTTGCTACAGCTTCCATCAAATAGTGTATCTTAAATATTTTATTCTTAGAGTCTTACCTTGTTTTATATTTCTTTTTTAGCATTTTTTTGCATATCTTTCCTGATCCTAATTTGGGCAAGCATTCTTGGAACTCTACTAACTTTGGAACCTTGTAGGAAGCTAAACTTTGCTTGCAGAATTCTATAACTTCCTTTTTAGTTGCCTTCTTTCCGCCTTTAAGAACAACAATTGCCTTTACAATCTCTCCCCATTCTTCATCAGGTATTCCAATAACTGCTGCTTCTAGTACTGCAGGGTGGGTGTATAAAACATTTTCAACTTCTATAGAGTATACATTTTCTCCACCTGTAATAATCATATCATCTTTTCGATCAACAATGGTTACATAGCCTTCTTTGTTAATTACTGCCATATCTCCAGTATAAAGCCAGCCACCTTTGAAAGCCTTCTTTGTTTCCTGTGGCAACTTCCAATATCCCTTCGTAATGGTATCGCCTCTTACAATTATTTCTCCAACTTCTCTACCATTGTTTTTTACTTCTACTCCTTTCTTATTGACAATTTTTAGATCAACGCCTTTAAATTTCCTGCCAGTGGTTGACTTATATTTCAACTGTTTCTCATAGGGTAGTAAGCATAGATGATCTTTAAGTATCGACATAGTTAAAAAAGGACTGGTTTCTGTCAAACCATAGGTTTGTATGTAATCACATTTGAATGTCTCGATAATTCTTTTTACAAGGCTGGGAGATATAGGAGCTCCACCACTCAGAAGAACCCTGAGAGAGGAATAATCGTATTTGTCTACCTCTGGATAATTGACCAGGCGGTAGTACATGGTTGGTACTAAATTTGTAAGTGTCACCTTTTGTTTTTCTATACATTTGCATATTTCCTTTAGGTCAAAGTCACTTACCAAGATATGGGAGCCTCCAACCATTGTGATAGCCCAGGTAGCCCATGCATCTGCAAGATGAAACATAGGGGCTGCATGAAGCCATACATCTGTATTTTTAAGAGACAACTCGTCTATTGCACAGAGTGCATGGGAATAAACATTTTTATGAGAGAGAATTACTCCTTTTGGTCTACCTGTTGTACCACTGGTATAGTAGATTTGTGCAATGTCATCTTCTTTAACATCAACTAAAGGAAAGATTGGACTTGCAGAAGATATAAAATTTTCATAATCCTTTCCACTCCAAATGATTTTAATATCTTGTTTAAGTCTTTTAATTGCATCATCAACTTTTTTAGAAAAACTGCTGTCAGCAATAAGTAACCTCGTTTCAGAATCTTTTAAGATAAAGGCTAGATCGTTTGCAGATAGATGATGATTTAATGGCACTAATGCTGCACCAGTTTGTATAGCTCCAAAGTAGCTTTCCAGAAAATAATGGCAGTTTTTATGGAGCACTGTAACCTTATTATTCTTTGTAATTCCATGTTTTAGAAGAGCATTAGAAAGCTTACCAACCCTGCAACCAAATTGTTTATAGGTAAATTCATAACCTTTACAAACTATTGCTTTTTTCTCTGGATGCAATCGTACAGCCGCAGGTAGGATGCTTGTAAGATTCATATTTCATTCACTGTAATAGAAAATATAGATAATAAGCATAATCTCATTTGAAATTTAAAGAATGCTTTTTTAACTATTTTTCTAGTTTAAAAGGGCTGGTAAAAATTCCCGGTAACTATATTTTACGCTTTAATCATGGGATTATGATTGGAATCTAAACATCTATAATATAACATAAAATTATAAACCTTATTTAGAAATATATAAAGAAATGATATTGAAAAGCACGAAACTTCATTTTAACTCAACAAGATTAGACTATAATTTTTTACTGGTAAATACGAAACAATATCTCGTCCTATGAATTATGATATTATAATATGATTAAAAAAGAAAAATATTGACGCATAAAGTCGGAGGAGTAATATATAAGACAAAAAAAATGGCAAAAATTCAAAAATTGCAGGATTAATACTCTGTCAACAAATATTTAGTTCCAATGAATAATTGTATTTTTTACTAGTAA
>JABAOF010009131.1_pt1 | contig 28455 bp, 12 predicted proteins | sample 7062171 | NCBI WGS metagenome assembly JABAOF01 (sample SAMN14538628, study PRJNA623070) | marine sediment metagenome | biome: marine biome [ENVO:00000428]; feature: marine pelagic biome [ENVO:01000023]; material: deep marine sediment [ENVO:00002113] | place: India: Gulf of Khambhat ...
AATTTGGATATCCCGGAGCGCAAGCCTTTTCACCAGCGGCTTCATTGCCAGTTCCGTAACGTGATTATTCTCATGATACGGCGCATCAGTAACCAGGATAAAAGCAGTCCTGGCATTTTTCCTTAACTTTAACTCTGAAGCCTGTTTCATTGCTTCAAGGGCATTTTCAGGGTAATCCCCCCCGCAGCATACCTTTATCGAGGCAACCTGGTTTTTGAATTTTTTGATATCAGAAGTGAAATCGAATTTCTTCTCAATTCTATCGCTAAAATTGATTACTGCCAACCTATAATTGATATTGGATTCTTCTAAAATATCTGCAAACAGGAGAGCATTATTTTTAACGGCAGTGACTTCATCTCCCATACTCCCGGTTTGGTCAAAAAGAAATACAATATCAATTGCATCATATTTTCCTTTTTCCGTTGCCAGGAATGATGTGATTTCCTGCTTATCATCGTTCTCGTAAATGGTGAAATCCGGTTTCCTTAAACCATATACCCCTTCCCCGGATTTGGAATCCCGTACACTTACCACTAATTCGATTTCCGGGTAAGTACTATCATTCATAAACATCCTGATTGTCTTATCTTTTTGAGCGAACAAATTACCCCAGGATAACATTAACAACAAACATAACCCTATTTCTTTCGCGTGTTTTATCATAACTAACCCCCTTCCTGTATTTCTACTTTTATAATATATTCATTATTGTTTTCGCCATCCAGACCTTCGGGCGTGAGTTCTTTGATTTCATTGTCAGGATCAATGACGATCAGGATCTCGCGTTTTCCAGCCATTCCACCGGTATCAATGGGAAACTCGATTTCGACAGTCTGCTGGGAAGAGATTTCTGCGGCGTTAGCCCGACCGAGTAATGCTTTTGAATAACGATCAAAAGCTTTAATTTTAAACTTATCCAGTCTGACTCCGGGGAACCTGGCGTTATCTTCGACCACCAGTTTAATGACTGCCGGGTCACCGTCGATGGGGATTTTAGGAGTAATGGCGGCTGATTTGATGATGAGATCATGGGGCATGGGCAATATCTCTATTTCATGCGCTTTGGAGTTATTTGTTTTGCCGGGGGGATCCTGTTCACGGAGTTTGCCGTCAGGTTCCACGATAAACTCCAGGCTCCTGGTTCCCGCATCATTGCGATTGGTGGCCCACTCGGTTTTTACAATGATGGAACTCTGGGTCTTTAAAGAAAAAAGTTCGGAATGGGCAAGAACCCGGTTGGTGTCCGCATCTTTCAGACGGATGCGAATCTTTTGTTTCATGTCCCAGCCCGGACAGATACCGGCGTTTTGAACGGTCACGCTTAAGGGAATCTTATCGCCCACGAAAAATCTCTTTTCAGGATGGCTGACCTCTGGAATGGATAATTCATGCAGTACGGGTAGGACTTCGATAAGAGCTTGCATGATGTTGTTTTTCAGGGTTTGTTCCTGGCCGAATTGCCGGTGAGGGTCCAGCTTAAAGGTGAAGGGCAGATGACCGAACCGTTTTTCCGGGTCCCAGGAGAAGGTGACTTCCGACGGGGTGCCAGAGGTGACGGTGACATTGGATTTACCAAAGGTTTTCTTTTTATCATCTACAGCTTCCAGCATGATGTCGTGGGATTTGACCCCTTTGCAAGTACAGCCGTCTCCGACTTTCACTTTGATATCTACCAGTTTACAGGGGGAAGCAGGCTTGGGGGAATAATCGATCGCTTCGATGTACAGGTCATGAACGGCCGTGCTGACATTGACCGTGGTTTTCATTAAATTATCTTCTTCTCTTATTTCAAGAATCTCGTCAGAAGGATCGATGACCAATTCAATATTCCGTGCACCGGTATAGCTGCGGGTATCCCACTCAACTACAACTCTCCTGGGGTCACCATTTGATTGGAGCTGTACAGGTGTTGACTTTGCCACCTCTTTTCTATCACCGGGTCGCACATCATAGGCCCTGACCACGATGTTTTCCAGGACGATTTTGTCGGAACAACTGGTGGATTGCAGTTGGACGTAAAATTTTACCTTCTCACATTCGATGGGATCATCCGGGACTATGGTAACCCCGGGATTTTCCTTGGGGGCAAAGAATAAATTGTGCACGATGCGGGCCGGATCGTTGGGCCGCTTATAACTTCCCTCTTTAGAAATGCCCAATTGATCTACAAACACCTTGATGGGCAGCTCCGAACCATCAGGACAAACCGGGGTTTCATAGATCAGGGTGTATTGACAACTCAGCCGTTTTTTAATATCGCGATATACTTTTTCTAACTCTTCTTTGCTGGGATTTTTCTTGACAGCATAAAACACCCCGCCGCTTTTCTCTGAAAGTTCACGAAGGGCACGAGGGTCCACATCTCCCATACCGATGGTGTATACGGCCACGTTATGTTTTGAAGTCGCATCCAGGGCTGTTTGCAATAATCCACCGGATACACCGTCTGTTAAGGCAACGATGGCTCGCCTGCGGTCCTTTTCTGCTGCCATTTCCTGTTGGACGATTCCAGCGATAGCGTGGTACATCATGGTCCCACCCCCGGGAGTATACTTATCTAAAGAATTGGCCAGGGTTTCTTTATTGGTGCCCAATGTCACATCCAGGGTGGTATAAAGACAATGCAGGGAGTCATCAAAGCTGTAAGTGCAGGCTCTATCCGTGCCGCCCAGTAATTTAACAAAAAGCCTGGCAGCCTCTCTGACATTATTGATCACGCCGTGCATACTGCCACTGCAGTCCAATAAAACGCCGATAGAGGTTTCGATGATATCACCGGATAAAACTCTTAGCTTCCGTGGCTCTTCATTCTCTGTCAGGCGAAAGGTGTGGTGGGGCAGCTTGCAAACCACCTTACCCTGGTGATCCGTGACAGTGACATATACCTTTATCCGCGGATAGACTTCCGTATCCACCAGGTTAATATCGATCTTCTGGGCGCCCAAAATCGAAGTGATAACTAAAAAAAGGAAACATATCAAGATTGATTTTTTCATTTTTATATTCCTCCCTTAATTATTTTTCCAGCTTTTTAAGTTCTTCATTTAACATCAAATGGATAAATGACAGTAAACTTTTCACTTCGCTGCTCACCTCTTTATCGGCTTTCATCTGGTTGATTTCGGTTTCCTTTTTCTTCAGGTTTTTCTTCACCGGGGGATTCTTCTTTAAGAAATTCTCGATTCGGTCATAGGGAATAGCTTCACCTGCTTCTGATTTGCTCTTCCCGGTGATAAACGTACCCAGGGCATCCAGGGGCGTGGGTTTTCGCCCACCCTGTGTTTGGGCCAACAGGAAGCGACTTTTGCCGGAATCATCGGAGATATCTAAGTAGTAATGGTCGACGTCAAAGCGGAAAAGGTCGGGGATCAGACCGCATACGGCACAGGATGCAAACAACCTGGTGCGGTCCAGGTGTTCCAGGTGACTGATGAATTTCGGATGGAGGTCGTGTCTGGGTTCCTTGATATCGGGCAGCATTTCTTCGAAGATGACAGCATTCTGTTCCGGGGCAAATACATGAACCTGCTGGCGATTAGTAACGGGTAATGCCAGGTAACCTTTCAAGGATTGATCGTAAGGCCGGAGGGCTGGCAAAGGTAAAGAGTCAAGAACCGAAACTGAGGAAAAGACATGGGCATCCCGGAATTCAGTGCCCTGGATGTGTTCCCTGGAGGGGAAATTGGGAACCAGGCAGCGGACCAGTTGGTCCAGGTAATCGCTTTCCCTGATACTTAAAAACATTTTCAAGATATGGCGTACGGCTTTGTGTTTTTCGAATTGAATCAGGGGCATGGATTTCTCATAGATTATCTTTGTTAATTTATCTGCATCAGGATAAGCGGTTTCCATATAGGGAGTAATGTCCATGTCCCATAATGATTGGAGTAAAATCTCAGGCAAGGAAGTGGCTACTTTTGCATTCCAGGGCGCATCGGCTGAGGGATCAAAGGCCTGGAGGGTATCGACTGCCAGTTTCAATTCTACCACCACCTGCCCCTCTTTTTCCTGGCAGTGCCAGACGAAACGGGGAAGATGTTCTTTTCGTACCTTTTCTCCCAGGTAATCCTGGTAGAGTTTCCTTTCCATGGCGTCATCGTAGAGGTACTCGCGTACCAATATGGAGGTGTCTATTTTGCGATTTTCCAGCTGCTGCTTTTCCCTGGTCTCTAAATGGTTCAGTAGGGGAAGCAGGATGGCCTTTTCATAGGCCTTCATTTTCTCGATGGCGGCTTCGGTCACTTCACGATAGGCGGTTAGGATTCCATATACCACCCTGGCATTACGGCCATCGCTGACCTGCTGGTGGGAAATTTCTTCGATGCGCTTTCTCAATCCCTGGGTTACGTATAGGGTAGCAGTAAAGGTTTTCTTCCGCTCAAAATCGATACTTTCCGGCTTGCCGTTCAAAAAGTTCATCAAATAAGCAGACAGGTGGCGGCTGAAATTGACTTTGTGTTGATCGATATAGCCATCCGTATCTTTGGCTGCCCGGTCGGCTTCAACAATGGCCAGGAGCATTTCGATATCGTTAGCAGCCAGGATTTGCAGCACATCGGCAGGGGTACGTTCCTGACCCTCTTTGTATAGAAAATGCTCCAGCTCTGCATCCAGCATGTCCGTATCTTTGGTGTGGAGCGGCGGCTGGGTCCATTCTCCCTTTTCATTCTTGATATAGCCGAATAACTCAGCGATGGATTCCTTTGCAAAGCGGTATTTAAAGGTTTGTACGTACTCAAACATGGGCAGGCGGAAGACAAAGGTACCCAGGCTGCTGACCACACCATGGCCGCTTTCTTCCCTTTCCAATTCGCTTACGGCTTTGCGCTGCCGAACCTCCTGGTCAAAGGCGCTACCGGCTTTGTTGTAAAGAAAGGTGTGGATGGTATCGGACATGGAGGGGAAGACCCCTTGCTCTGGCAGCTCCCTGCGCAGCGAAAAGGGTAAGCGTTCGGCATCGAACACGTAACAATTATCCAGCAGCGGGTTTTGCAGCGTTCCGTTGATCTTATTTTCCTTATCAGGTGAATAGATCATAGGGAAATGAAAATCCCGGCATGACAGGAAGCGGTCCAATTCCCTGAGGGTGGCAAAGGTATTGGGAGTGGTGAGTGCCAGGGAATCGGTAAAGGCAGCAAAGGTATTTTGCAGGGCCAATGCGGCATGGATGGTAATTCCTGCCAGGTCTTCATTGGCAGCGATATGGCGGATTAGATAGGCCACATCGATGAACATGCCGCTGCCCATGCCGCCGCTCAGGGACGAAGCGATAAAGACATTGGTGCCTTCATTTTTTTCCACTCCAAGTTCATGGAGTTGATTAAGCAGAGTGCTGATGCTGGTCTGGAAACGACTGGTCTCAGTGCCGCCTTCCAGGTCGAGGAAAAGGGCCATGCGGCCGAAAGGCCGACGCTGCTTGGTGCCGCTGGAAATTTGAAAGGCTTCGGGAGTTAGATCTTTAAAGGCCCTGGCCTGCCACCAGTTTCCCAGGTGCGGTTCGGATTTCGGTTTTTCATTCATGCTGCGGGTTCGTTCCAGCAGTTCTTCCGGTTTAACGTTCCCTTCGTTGAGAATGATGCACTCATCCTCGTCCAGTTCAACGCCTCCCACCTGGACGGTCCCGGCACCTTCTCCCTTTACTTCACGTTCATAAGCATCGATTAAGAGGAATTTAACGGTTTTGGGCAACCGTCCGTAATTGGTTTCCATTATGGCTTTTTTCAGGTAAGTGAGCACCCAGCGGCCGGTGCCTCCCAGGCCGATAACCAGTGTGGGGGCAGTGCTGCGCACCAATTTTTGCAAGTCCAGGGGTGCCAGGAATTCGGGAGTAGGAAATAGTTTGGGCTGTAAGATTCCTTCCGGGACCAGGGCAGGCCCAAGCGCAGCCTGTCGCAACTGCCACCACCTGACAAACCAGGGCAGCAGGGGAAGCAGCAGCAGCAGGAGCAACAGTAACAGGAGCAGGAGAGAGAGGACGATTACTTTGGGTTTTCGATGAATGGGCATTTCCGTTTCTTTCTTGCCTACAGGTTTTAAGGAAATTTTACCAGTGGCATCATCCAACTGGTACCAACCAATGGCCGGGGTTCTCTGCACATACTGCAATGTTTCAGGCCGGGTGGTTAAAAATGGGAGTGCCCATTCGATGGATGTCTCACCGATGGCTCCTGATGGGTTGAGCCTGCTGCGCACCAGGTCCAATCCACTGCGATTGTAATATTCGCGCACACGCACATCAACGGCCACGAGCTGTTCCAGGTTTTTGACCCAGTTGAGATAAATATCGGTTATATTTTTTTCAAGCTCTTGTACCGACATTTTTTCATCGGTAATGACTTTATCATACTCAGAGGGCCAACTGGCAATTGCTTTCATCAAATTGTCGATAATGGGATTACCCATACCGATCGTTCCAATGTAAATATTCTGCAGCTTTACCTTTTCTGCTGCTTCCCGGGCCGATTTGGCATTGCTGCGGCCGTCGGATAAGATGATAACAACCCTTAACGAACCGGGGCGGCGGCGAATGCTGTTAAGTTCGCGGTTCATGGCCAGTATCCCCTCATCAATCTTGGTGCCAAAGCCTTTGGGAATTTCGTTTATCACGTTTTTCAACACTTCACTATTGTGGGAAAGAGTTTGTATCACCTGGGCTTCACTATCAAGCCTGGCGATTCCCACCTGGTGCCGCTCCATATTGGTTTTGTCTATAAAATTCGTGGCAATATCCTTAATTACTTCTAAGGCTGTTTTCTCAGTCCCCGATATAATCATGCTCAACGAATTATCCAGGCCGATCAGTATATCCAGTTGACGCCCCTGGGGAGGTGGCAGGCTGGCTGTCAGCGCAGATGGGTTGATGAGTAAGTCAATGGGTACATCATTACCGGTAAACACCACGGTGTTGGGTGTGGTTCGTGTGATCAGGTATTTACCAGGTCCCGGACCTCTGGAAGTCAAGTACATAAAAATAAAAGATATAAGAAGGATACCCAGCAGGACGAAAAAAATCGTCCAACAGGTACGCTTCAATCGTTTATAACGTTTCTTCTTTTCGATCAGTTCTTTACCCCTCATGGTTTTTTCTCCTTATATGTTTTCTAACTAAATAAAAACATTTTGTATCTATCATTCATATATTTACATTTCACTGTTATCGCCCCTTTGATAGTCGTGAAATCAAATTGATTGGCATGGCCAGCCTTTCCATTTGTTTCTGGACCCCACGGATATTGTATTCGACCCGGTGTAATTGCACAGTGTGCTCCTTTCTGTCCAACACCAGGTATGAAGCCCGACAGTCCCTATCGCGGGGCTGCCCTACGCTCCCGGGATTTAAAAACCAGACTTTATCGTCATCCAACGGGATTTCTTTGCCTGGTTCAAAGTCATGGGTCAAAAATTCCATCCTGTCCAAGCGGGTCACTCCCTTAAAACAGGTGGGGTGGTGCGTATGGCCAAAGAAAAAAACATTTAAATTCGGTTCATTAAATCTCTTCTTCGTGGTAAAGAAAGCATTATCCTGGATTGTCTTTATATGCTCTTCAATTTGTTTATCTCCTATTGTTTTTTTCAGGAGGTCCATGAATTCTTGCTCACCAATGATCTCCCGGTTTTTTAAAGCTGCTAATTGCTTGACCGTCTCATCCTGGATTCCCCTGGATTCGAGTTTTTTTAATACCGGTTTGGTTATTTTATAGACAGGAAGCAAAAACTCATTGGCGATGTCAATGCGGTCCGTGGTATAAGTGGTGGTGGGGGTGCCGCTGCGTACCCCGCCGTGTACCAGGAAAAAACGATTATCGATTTTAGATGTCGTAGGATGGGAAAGTAAGAAATCCCGGCTGTCAGTGAATGCATCTAAAATTTCGTAATTGATTCTAAAGGCAGTCAACTGGTCTGTACCGGTCCCGATATGTTGTGTAATGGGATCGGCCTGTATGCGCAAATAGTGGTGATTGTTATTCTCTTCTTCATCAATGGGTGGTTTGTTGTTTGGGTTGTAACGCATGACTTCATCGTGGTTACCCAGTATCCAGGCAGCCTGATTGGTTGCTTGTTTCTGCAGCAATTCCAGGCAGCGGTGGGGGTCCGGGCCATAACCCACGGCATCGCCCAGGAACCATATGTCGGCCGCGCCCTGGCTGTCCGCATGGGAAAGCGCTGCCTGCAATGCCTGGTAGTTGGCATGCACATCAGAAATAATAGCAACTTTAGAATCACTCATAGCTTTTCGTTGATCAATTTTTTAAAAAACAGAAGTATTTCGTGATTTGGCGAAATCTTCAATCCCTCATCCACCAGAGGCTCAGCCTGGAGATATTTCCCCTGGTTTATCCAATCACTGGCTTCCTCGACCAGTTCTCTGACCCTGGCGTCATCCTGTAAGATCGACTGTGCCTCTTTCTCCAGTTCCCGGGCTTTTTTATCCAGTTGGTTCACACGTTTTTCCGCATCCGTTAGGATGTCTTCGGCAGGCTTACTAAAGGCGGTGTCCGGGGGGCTGATGAACTGCTTTGCGCGGTCCCGATATTCCTTTGCAAGCATTTCAATACCTCCGGCCAGTTTCTCGTAACAATCGATATCACTTTCATCGATATCCCTTAACTGCTTTTCCCTCTCTTCAAGGTCCACGGTACTGATGTTATTATCATTAAACCAGGCGATCAGGGTTTCGAGATTCTTCCGGCGACTGCGCGCCCATTCCTTTAGTTCACCAAAAGCAATTTCCTGGTTGGAAAAGGTATCCTCAAATCTCAAGCGGTTGTGCTGGATACAGAATTCGTCATCCTTGTCCAGCCTTTTCAGGTCATCGTACAACCCTTCGATTTGAGCGAAGTCCATGCTCCTGAAGGCCTGTTCGATTTTATCGGCCAATTCAACGCATTTCTTCCTGCGCTCCTTGATGTCCTGGATTTCTTTAACAATTTTTTTATATTTAAGATTTTTATGCGAAGCAATATTTATGATTTCGTTTAATTGCTGGTCTACATCCCTGAAGTCTCCGGTTTCCCTGGCTTTAGCCAGGAAAGCCTCGAGCTGGGTCAATTTCTTATTTAATATGCGAACGGATTGGGCTTTTGCTCTTAAGTTCTCCAGGTGGGGCTTTAGCCTGGTTTTTTGATCTGTATTGGCAATAGTCAACATCTCATTTATTTCTTTAACCAGGAATTCAATGTCTTCTTCAGGAACATTTTCATCATCGCGCATGAGAACGGCTTTCTGGATAGTGTCCGCTATTTTGAGTCCAAACCTGGCTTTTAAGTGCTCATATTTTTCCCTGCTTTCATGTTTAGGCTCGAACCGCAGCAGTTCTCTATATTTGGATATGATGCGAACCTCGTTTTCTTCATTGTCTTCCAGTTCTCTGGCCGCCTCTAATAATGTATCGATTATTTGTCTTGTTCGCCGCTGGGTCAACTCTTCAAGTACCCCTGCATATTCCAGGTATTTATCGCGGCATTTTCTCAATATGTCGAGGCTCTCTTTAAAGGCTCCTCTCTGGAATTTTTCCTTTGATTTGCTCAGTTTTAAACACAATTCATTGATGGTTTTGGCTTTACCAGAGAATTTAGCATCCAGATTTATTCTCTTCCCGGAAAGGCTCAAAGCCCGGTTAAATTCCTCGGTCCGCATGTAGGCCTGGTAAAGCCGTTCTTCGATTTTGAAATCCAGGTCTGTTAGAGTGCTTGCCTGGATTTCGATGACCCCTTCCAAGACCCGGATAACTTCATGATCATCTTTTGCAGCCGCCGTATCCTGGAAGGCTTTCTGCTTATTTGCTTCTTGTAAGCCTTCCTGGATTCGTTCATCAGCTATATCGTACTTCTGCGCTTCTTGCCAATACTGGCAGGCTTTAGCCCACGTTTTCCGTTCTGCGGCAATTTCTGCCTGGTTTGTATGATATTTTTTATAGGCTTCATTAATCAAACCTGAATCTTCAGCACCCCGGACTTCCTTTAAATGATCTAATAAATCAAGAATATCATCATAGGCACTGGCCTTCAGGCAAGAGTTGATTTGCTTAACCAGTTGACTGCGCCATTTTTTCCTGGCTTTTGAGCGCAGTTCCAGGATTTTCTCCTTAACAGAAGACGGGGCCTCTTCGTGTTCAGCCAGGAGTTCATATGCGTCTTGGAAGCGCTCGGATTCAAATTGCTTCCGGGCTGTTCGATAGGCCTGCTTTGCCTTACGATCCAGGTCGCTTAAGTCATGGACTTTTCGCAAATACTCTTCTGCGTCTTCGGTATGGGAAGTTTCCAGGGCGATCACCCGTTTAAGGGCTTTCCTGGCTTCATTGATCATACCCTCGTTAAACGCCTCAATCCCTTTATTATAGTGGATGGCTGCTTCTATTTCTTTATACAGCCTGTCTACATCCTGGTTATCACGCGCCCGTCTTCTTAATTCCATGATGAGATCGCGGGCAGTCTCCAACTGGCTGTTTTCAAAGGCCTCTCTTGCTTCATTTAACGCTTCTTCGATGCCCTGTTGGCGTGTGAGTTTTGCCCGGATTTTCCTTACTTCTTGCCGCTCCTGGAGTTCCTTATCCAGGGATTCGATTTCTTGCTGCGCTTCAGTCAGGTTATTATTTTCTAATGCCGCATTGGCTTTCTCCACTGCCTTTTCCAGGGCTGTTTCGATTTGCTCCTGCTGATTGATGACCTCGAGGAGTTCCCGGGTCCTGGAGTGCAAAGTCTCCACTTCCTCATCAGTGAAATTCAAACGATCGATAAGAGTCAACAAATCTTCCTTTGACTTTTGTAAATTTTCCTTACTGAGTCCACTTTCCACCCTGGCGATCACCACCCGTGCTTCTTTCAAAACCTTATCCTTCAAGCTTTGCTCTGCCAGTTTTAGATAGGTCCGGGCTTCGTTAAAATTAGGAAGCTTTGCCTGGGCGCCTTTCAATATGTAGATAGCTTGCTCATACTCCTGGGCATTCATCAATTCCCTGGCTTCCTCTACCTGGTTTTCGACTTTTTCAAATTGTTCCAGGGTCACTTCGGCTTTTATTTTTAACTCGTTGAGCGCATCCCGACGCGTTTTGGGTATGGCTGGCAAGGCCAGCCCTATTTCGATATACTTCAATGCCAGTTTAGGATTCCCGTCCAGTTCATCTTCTGCCTTTTTTAAATATTTGGCTGCCTTCTGATCGGCAAATTCCTGGGCTTTCCTTTCCAATTGTCCACGGACTTCGTAAATGTTTTTCCCTTCATATTCGGTTAATCCGCGGGCAATCAGGTCATTGATTTCTTTTAGTGCATCTTCGAATTCTCCGGCCTGTTCCAGGGTGGCCACCTGTCCGATGCTTTTCAGGAAATCAGCCCTTGTAATCTGGGCTTCATTCAGCAAACTGTCGGCTTCAATGTTGGCAGGTTCCAGGGAGACAACCTCTTCCAGCAGACGGACTGCGGTATCGATATCTTCGATGGTTTTCCCGGCTCTGTTCAACAAAGTTTTTGCCGACTGCGTTTTTCTACTGAACTCTTCGTCTTTTTCAGCAGAGACGTATTCCATTTGCAAACGCTCCTCTGCGGCTCGCACTTTGCTGTCCCGGCTGTCCAGGTTCTGAGCTTTACGCAGCAGGGTGAACGCCCCCGGCCAATCTTTGCGCTCAAATGCATTTTCGAAATCCTTTAGCAGGGCATCGATTTCCTTAATTTTGGCCTGTTCAATCTGCTGCCGCATGAATTCAATCTGCGGGACCTCATCCGGACACCCTTCCAGGATGCATAATCCCTCGTTGAACTCTTTGTTTTGCAAATGCAGCCTTGCCCGATTTAATACTTCTTGTAACGATCTATCCATTTTTCTTTAACCCCAATTCTTTTTTTATTTCATCTTTCTCCATAAGCCCAAAACATCACTTTGTTACGGAACTTTTGTCTTCAGAGCCTAATGATTCTTTCTTTGGAACATCAATCTTACCAATGAATTTTTCGCTTATCTTGCCAGCAGCGATCCAACCGGTATAATCCTCTCCTGGCTTATGCGTATACCTGACCTGGATCATCGCATATTTGGACGAGAGAATATTGGCAAGAGGGGCAAATTTCAAAAACTCCACCTTTGTCCCCTTCTTCAACTTATTTACTCCAGGTATTTTGGCAGCATGTGTCGAAGGGGTTTTTCGAAAGCTGAGAGCTGGATTAATAATTTTAAGAGTATTCGGACCAAGCTCTGCTTCTACAAATGGCTGCATGATCGAGACTGCAGCCATCCAACCTTGATGATCTTTGCCTGGACCTGCCGGATATCTCACTTGCACCCAGACTAACTTCGATGCAATCGAAGATATCGGAGCGAAGCGAACAAATATGACTCGCTGCCCGTTCGGTATCTTAAGAATTGGTTTTGCAGATTCCCGGGGCTTACTTCGCAATTCCACTGCTTTCCCTTCTTTAACAAAAAATACCTTCCCGGTTTTTATTGCGGTTTTCAACTCAGCGAATTGAGGCTCTTGCAGCCAGGTTCCCTCAGCTTTTGCTTTTTTAGGATTATAGAGATAAGAAAACGTATTGCCATCTGTGAGCAAAAAATTCCTGACCAGGCTGCCGTCAGCCAAAGAGATTAACTCACCTGAGAATTTCTTACCAGGGAAATAAAACAAATGACTTTCTTCACCTTTTAGAACAGGAACCGGGAGATACACTCTTTTATCCAAAAAGATCGGACTGTGCTTCATGTCTACAACGATGGATTTACCGTTGAGCAGCTTAAACTCTTTCCCTGTATCCGTATCAGGCTGAAACTTATGAACTGTTTTTGCTTTTGATTTCAATTCGTTATATTCCTTCAATGCAGCGATCAAATGATAAGCGCCCCACGCCAGGACAGCAATCACCACTATCCCGATGACTGTTTTTAGCAGGGAAGAAAAAATGTTTCCCCAGGTGATGAGACGAAGATTGCCGTCCTGATCTACATACTTTCTCCACAATTTCTTCTCCTCCGCCTGGAAAGCTCCCTTATCCGCCGCTGAGTCAGGTAGGGGGATGCGATTTAAAAATTTCTGCGCCGATACAGGCTTCGCTCTTCCGGCAGCAAATCGGAACCAGAACAGGTTCCACCAGAGTCTGAGGCGACTGTAACGTTTACTTGTTTCCTGGTTTAATGTATTTGTGTTCAATTTTATCTCCTTTGCATTGGTTTCAATCGGGCTCTCCTTCGATCCAATCTCTGCAGCAAACATCTTGTCCAGCGCAGCCTTTGCAAGGATTCGATATTGAGTTCTCCCCGGGCCAACCAATTCCTCTCACCATGATCTACATTTTTTTTCGTCAGTGGTGGTATCTCTATCCTGTTTCTCTCCTTCACATTCCACTCCAGGGCTCTCTGCCATTTCGCCACCTGTTCGTTGTCACCGGTCTCCAGGTATTTTTCAACATCCTTCGGGTCCAATAATTCTCTTACCATCAGGTGATTCTCGATCACCACCGCCATCTCCTGGTACTCTCGCCAGTCTGATTCCGATAAAAGCAATGGTTCGATTTCTTCAAGTTCCGCCTTCAATTCTTGCCAGTTTTCATAGGTTGTTGCTACCTTAAATTTCCTGGTAAAATCATCGAAACGCTCTTCATTCTCTTTGCGGAAAATTTCTCTCCTGGTCTCCTCGATTTCCGCACGCAGCTCGGGGAACTCACCGAATTCCTCCCTCAGAGCAAACAGTTCCTCCAGGCCAGCTCCCGTGAAAGCCTTCTTACGTCTTTTTAACTTAATTAATAAATTTGCATGTTGAACCCTATAACGAGAGATCACATCCTTAAAGCGGGGGTCCCGTTTGAATTCTTTTAAATAACCATCCACATCATCGCTGTTTTCAGTCCGGGATCTCTCACAGAGCCGGCGCTGCAATTCGGAGAGGCGTTTCCGGTCTTCATGATTCCCCAGGTCAATATTAGATATATCCAGGAGTTGATCCAGCAAATCGTTTAAGCGTCTTTCGAATTGCCCTGCTTCCTTTTGGTCAAAATCCTTGAGTTTTTCGATTTCATTCTTTGCTTCATCCTCCAGGCTAAGGCGTAAGATGTGATCTTCCATTGTACCGGGCAGTTTTTTTAATAGGGCGTCCAGGTTGCCCGAATGTTTTTTTATTAGGGCCTTCTTTGTCCGGGAAATGCTTTTGCGCAATGCTGAGATATGATCCTCGAGCCTCTTCTCAACCTTTTGGCCCCTGAGTTCGGAGAAATCATTTAAACCCTGGCTAAGGTTTTCTGCTTGATGAAGCAGTTCTTCCAGGTTTTCTAATTCTAACCGGGAATCGTTTTCTTTTGGTAATCGCGTTTGCTCTTCGATGAAACTCTCCACTTCCCTGACGGTTTTTAATGCTTTCTCGTAATATGGCCGGTGGCTGCTGCCAACATATTGGTGCATCAATTCTTCTGCCCGGGAGGAATCTTCATTCATTGCCTGCCAGATACTCTTGATTTTTAACTCCTGCTCTAAAAAACCATAAAGCCAAAATGAAATGGGTGAGTCGTTTGTAAAAGATGCCAACGCTTCCATTTTCTTATGATCCGGTTCGATTTCATCCCACCTTCCCGGGTTCAGGGTGGAAATCACTTCTTTTAACCTGGGTTCATGCACCAGGGTTTTCAATTTTTCCAACATAACCGGGAAATTGGACAACCAATCAACCGGCCCCTTTTCAAGCAGCGTGAGCAGGCCGTTAAACTCACGATTCCAATTTTGCCATTTCTCTATTCCCGGCCGACCATTCCTTGCAAATTCTTTAAATATGGATAGGGTTTCATTAATACGAAAAGAAATTTTCCTGCCGCCGGCAAAATCTTGATAAGATAGGCAGTTATGCCCTTGATGGCGTGACTTTTCTACGAAGTTTTCCACATCCCTTAGAAAAGCCACCTGGTTTTCTTCGTATTTTCGTATCTCCTCAGGTGCTTCCAGGTGGGGTTCTATTTGCTTCATCTGTTGGAGGGCGAATAAATAATCTCTTTCCAACTTCAACTTGTCCAATTCGGCATCTTCGTTCTCATCGGCTGATTTTACTTTCTGCGTCTTTATTCGGTTCAACTCTTTCAAAGTGCCCAGCAGTCTGTTGGCTTTCTTCCTTAACGCTTCAACTGTCGATTCTTTCTCTTCTGGTAATTGGGATTGAAGCAAATGATCACAAAGGTCCAGTGCCTCCTGGGGGCGGCAGTACTTTAAGTGGGTGCATATCCTGTCAAGATCCTTTTCCAGGATTTTGGGTCTTAATCCATTTTTTAATTGTTCAGGGTCTCCCTGTCTTAAGAGCCAATTCCTGGCACTGGCTCTATTCAGTACATCCAGTTGAGCTTCCAAATCCCCGGAAGATATTAAATCGTCAAGTTCATTACTCAGGAGGGCAATGCGTTCCTTTAACTCTTCTGCTCGCTTGATGAATTGCAAACCCTCATCAAATACCTGGTATCCCTGTTTCTCTACAAAGCGGATGGCCTGCTCACAAGCCTCTATAGAGGGTTTCGTTCTAAGTTTACTTTCCCGTTCCTGGATTCTCTCCTGGTATCCGCTGGAAATTTCCTTCTGGACATCTTTTAGTTTGATTTTTGCCGCCCCATCTTCTGGCTTCCATTTCAGGATTTCTAAAATATATTCTTTTGCGGTATCGAACTTCCGGGTTTGGTAGGCGTCGTCTGCCTGGGTGCGGAGTTGGTCACACCTGGCGTCGATGGTCTGTGCCTTTAAACTCATCAACCTGGGTTCGTCCCCAAAGCGACCGGAGGCCTGGCTGCATTTTTCCATAGCTTGTTCAAGGTTCCCCGTTTCCAGGAGTTTTTTTATGGCGTCCAGGCTGGAGGCGCATTGGTACCTTTTGTTGGCCAGCTTGCTCCCCTGGGATATCCCCCTGGCTTTCCAGAATACCCAGGCTGCCTCATGGAACCGCTCCTCTTTAAAATAGGCCTCTCCCTCCTCGTAGAGCTGCTTCAACTCCTCTACCTTATGATAGAGTTCGGTAAGGGAACCTAAATTCTCTTCCAGCGGTTCCACATAAAGAATCCGGTCTCTTTCCTGGTAAGCGCTGCGGAAAAACTCCTGGGCCTCATCAATTATATCTTCTCTCAACAAACGCTGACCTTTTCGTACGGCATTCCTGACCTTGATTTCTGCTTGCAGGGAACGGATGGCTGCGATTTCAAATGTCGGAGCCGGGAGTCGGCTTAACGCATTCCCTGCCAGGTCTAAATGGCCCCTCAGCAGCGCCCTGATACACTCTTCCAGGGGTTCCTTAAGTTCCCGGAAACTCTCCTCTCCCACCTGGATGGCAAACCTGGAGGCAATAGCAAAGAAACGGGCTTCTTCATCGTAAGGATCATCGCGCATGGCCTTCTCAAAATCTTCCCGGGCCTCGGCAAACAATCCGTTCATATAGCGCCCATGTCCACTGTGGAAGGCATTCCTGCCCAGTTTATTGGCCTCACTTCGTGTTTTTTCCAGGTCTTCCTGTAACTGGGCAAATTGGGCGGGATCTTCTTCGATATCCGTCTGACGACTGGCCAGGTCCAGGTATTCCAGGGCTTCCTGCCACTGTCGATCCTTGAGCGCGTTCTTGCCCTTTAGAATAAGCTCAGGAGAGGAGAGCTTAAATCTTTCGGCATGTATTTGCAATTCTTGCAAAAACTCCCTGGTACAGGACAACTGGGGGCCGCCAGCACCATGTCTCGAAAAAGTATCCGAATGAAATGCCTTTATCAGTAAGGCACGGGTCCCTTCGGAAAGAGTCTTGAAGTTCTCCAGACGGCGATACTTTTGATCGGCAACTCCCATGCCGGACCTGTCTACTTCGATGGGTACACCAGTCACCATCTGGTATAGATAAGCGGCTGCCCGCAGTCGATCCTTCGGCGCATCCTCCTGCAGCCGATTTTCAGTGATGACATTCCAATCAATCACCATCAAATGCTTTGTTTTCGAGTTCCAGATCAGGTTGCTCAACTTCATATCGGTGTAGGTCAGGTTTTCGCTGTGGATGACATAGAGCACTTCGGCAAATTGCTTAATGATTTCTAAAACTTCCGCTTCGTTGAGAACAATTTTCTCCATCAGCAAGGTGTTTACATCGGTTCCTTCGGCAAAATCCATAATGATAAAGGGACTTCCCAGTAAACGGTACAATTCCTGGGTGGCTGGCTGCTGCAAATCGCTGGATTCGACGATGCGGGGAATATGATTGGTGCCAAAACTATCCTCTGCCCGGCGCAGGCGCTGAAGGTTTACCATCTCATCCTGGAAGCGCTTGCACATTTCCGGTGATAGACCGGGCTGCATCAGCTTGAGTGCAAAAGGCCGGTCATCCTGTTCACGCCTGACCAGGTATACAAGGGCCGTAGCACCAGCCAGGCCCACCCGCTTTAAAACCTGGTAGGTTCCACCGTTACCTACCAGGACCTGGTCTCTTTTTAATAACTCTGCTGACAAAGGATTTTTATTCTCCTGTTTCATTTTTTCACTCATTCACTTAAAGTGAGTCGATCTCTCTCATCCAAAAGGATCACATGCATCAAATCACCCAGGTCCCGTTCAAATGCTTGTTCTGAAGCAACAAAATCACGAATAAACCCGGAATCAATGATAGATTCAAATTTCTTGACGTTTGCCGCTGCATCCCCGTTCTTCTCTTCGGCCAGGATTAAAGCCTTCACCACATGTTCATAGTGAATGGGAATATCGAAATCACGGCGGAAGTCCTTTTTCCTGAAAACAAAGGTATCCATTGCCTGGAGAAAATCAGCTTTCTTTGCCTCATGGGGGGTAAGCTCGATTTTCTCGTCATTATATTTCTTGCCTTTGTATTCGCATTTGGGCAGATGGAGACACCAGAATTGATTGGCCTCTTGATCTCTTTCCAGCTTAACCAGGTCATATACCCTACAGCGGGTAAACTGGCGCACCCAATCCTTGTACTCCAGCATAAACACGATGCGGGGATTGAACAAGCGGTAGTTTTTACGCAATTTATCACGAACCTGCTGCTCATAGTATACGGCATTGACTTCGGCCGGGAAGTTATGGAGGAGACGGCGATCATCGACAAATTGTCTATAAGATGTCAACAAATCGTTATAAGCGGTCAGGCAATCGGCATTGATGACATCGATAGTATAGACCAATGTACACTTGTGGGTTCCCCCACTTTGCACTAATTTTGCCTGATCTCCTTTGGCCCCCGACTGAAGGCTTATTTCTTTAACCACCTGCCGGAAATAGGGTTCGTCTCCATCGATCACCCCGTATTTCACGGTGAGGAAGTTTGCCGGTTGACCAAACGTCGGATCAGAACTGAAGTTCACCATAGGACTTCCTTTTTCGTAAAGTTCTTGCCCAAGATTTTTTTCGTTATATTTATTCATTAAACGGCGACTGATCATTTGTTCCTCTATCTGACGTTGAAAAGTGCTGTGTGCCTTTTTCAGGATGATTCTTACATTATGTTCGGCAGGTCGATCCCGCTCAAGGACTTTTTCATACATAAGGTCCTCACCCAGCACCTCCAGGCCAACAACTTTACCGTCTCCACTCAACTTCCATGTCACACTCTTAAATATACTTTCAAGTTCTTTCTCAGCGAAGTGCTGGTACAGCCTTTTTTCAAATTCTTCATCGGTCTCTTCATGGCAGATCCTGGAAAAATTCTCAGCACGCTGACGTTTGGCTTTGACCTGCTGAAGGTTTTTATCGAGTGCTTCGTATAAACTAAGCTGCTCTGTCGTGCCAATGGCAAGAACAAGACCCCAATTTGCCATGGTATCTTTCAACGCAATGCTGTGATCTCTATATTTAAGGGCGATACGATAGACATAATCGAAGACCAATTCATCTTTCTCCAGTTCTATTTGTTCTTCCATCAACTGGATGAATTGTCTCTGGGCAGCATCGGCGTAATCTTTAAAGATTCCACTTTTCTTGCGGTCCTCGAACATCTGGTTCCTGGCCTGCTTGACCTCTTCTTTTTTTATGGTCAACCGTTTCTCCCGCAAGCGGATTTCTCTAACCTTTTCCATAAATATGCAAAAGTTCTCAACCTGTTTGGAAAGCACCGCCAGGAATTCCTGGACAAAGCCCAATTTACCGCTTTTTGCCAACTCATGCTCGGTATTGCTCATGCCATTGAGCAACCTGACGCAATAGTTGCCAAGAGCATCCTGGAATCGGTCTATTTGCAGGGAGGCATAGCGATCCAGACCCTCCCGGAATTTACCACCGCTGGTGCTTCCGTCCGGCTGTTTCCTTCCTAAATACTTGACCAGGTACTGGTCCACTTCTCGCTCGATTCGCTCGTGACCGAATTCAGGTTTCTCTTTTAACTCTTTGGATGTTTTTACATCCTTACTTAGAGAGTGTTCCAGGATGGTACGCACTTCGGTGCGCAAATCCCTGATCTCCTCGGTGGCATCTTCCGGTTCCATGAAGGTCAACCACTCCATGTTGCTGCGGCCGGCCACCTGTTCAAGCAGTTGGCCACTGCGAACGCCGCCTTGCTCAAGAAACTCAGCCGCCTGGGATAAAAACAGGGTGCCCCCCATCCCATCGATGCTGCCGGGTTCCTTCATGAAGTGGTCCACCAGGTCGCTGCCCCGTTTCCCAATCATTTCCCGGTTTTCCGTGGAAGAAAGTTTTGTTACCCGGCCTTCCCCGTCCTTTTCCGGTTTGACAAGCCGCTCTAAAAAATCAATGGCTAGTTTGCAGGCATTTTCCTCAGCGATTTCGCGGATGGGAAGATCAAAGGCGTAAGTACCAATGGCACTGAAATAGGCCACATCATCTCCCCGGTTCAATTTAGCCATCATATTGTTGACATGTTCGGTATGGGCCTGGCCGCTTTTTTCATCAAGGAATGCCAGCAGTGAATCGGCAATGGAAGGGAAGACCCCGAATCTAGGATCTACGTCTTGCAGGCTGTTCCTGGCCCGATGGGCATCCACCAGGTAGCATAAATCAAAGAGTCGTTTTTTTACTGGCTTTTGTAGGTATTCTCTGAATTGGGGATGTTGATTGTATATCATGGGATATTCCCGGTCGCCAAAAACAGTGATGAATCGACTGAGTTCGCGAATAGCAGCAAAAGCCCTCGCCCTCATGCCAGGACTGTCACCTCCCGGGATAAGATGAAACGCTCGCGGCAAAACAAAAAAACCGCGGATAACAAAATTTTTCGAACCAATTGTATCCTCGGCAATGGTGCGCACAATATGAGCCACATCTACAGCCATGCCAGCACCTGTCCCTCCAGCTAAAGAGGCAATAATAGATATCTCCAGGCTGCGGTTTTCACTGACTTCCCGTTGAATATCGTGGATGGCATTGCGCAGTGTGCCAAAGATTTTAGAATTTTCCGGGTTCGATTCCAGGTCTTTAAAAACCGCCATTCGCCCAAAGGGCCGCATCTGGCCGGCACCCTCCTCCAGCATATATTGACCAGCACCTAACCTGGAAAGGTAGGTCTTGGCCTGGAGCCACGAGGAAATATGAGGGTGCAAACCCTGTTCGGAAATTTCCCGGACAATTTTTTCAATGTTTCCACCCAGATGATAGAACTCATCAACAGCCAACTGCACCCCGTTGACCACGATGGGATCTTCTTTGTCGGTTTTGCTCTTTTTTTCATCGATCTGGCTGGTGGTATCGAAAGCAATCAATCTTACTTCCGGTGGAGCCCCTTCACCTTTGGTATAATCCAGGAGTTCCTTCTTTACATAGGTGAGAACCCATTGACCGGTTCCACCCAATCCTATCAGCAATGCTGGTCTTGCCATTTGATATCCTCCTTTTGATTTATATTTACTTCAACCGAAACCTGAGTACGTAGGGAACACCTTTCAGTGTCGCTGTGCTCCTATCGTACAGGGTTCGATCTTTTAAAAACACTTTTCTTTTTTCACCGATAACGGTCACAATGACTCCCCCACTCTTATCCCGCTTTGACCGGATGATCATCTTTTTTATCATGGTTTCATTGGGAAATTTTTTCAGAACAAGACGATGACGTTTTTGAGTCAGCAAATACTCAGCCACTGTTCTTTTGCCCAGACGATCAATGCATAACCTCCCTTTCAGGGAGAAACGTAAATTTATAAAGAGTTTATATCCCACAAAAGCTATTACCATGAATACAAGCAGCCCCGCCATCACAATTTGCAGCCAGTGAAGCAGGGTTAAACTTCGGGTAAAAAACAGCTCGTCCGGGGTTATTCGTACAGTATAATTGGGGGGGATGACAGCATGATTAACACGAAATCTCAATCGATGTGTGCCCGGGCTCTTTAAATCCTTCAAACTGGCCACCAGGATACCACTGCCTTGCTGCTCAAATTTTGCTGGAACAGTTTGTTCTCTATTTCCCTTTACAGCGTATATGGTCAATATATCCTCCGGACTACCCCGGAAAAAGGCGAGTAAATTCAACGTATCCCCATCTTCATCAATAAATTTGAACCTGGAATAGAGCGGCTTGGGGATCAAGATCAATGTCTCGAAAATTGGGATATTTTCAAAGGGTTTGGGGTTAAGTAAGTTACAACTAATCAGCCTGGCTCCTTCAACCCGGAATTTAGACCATTGATCTCGAAATAGGGTCACCTGGTGATCTCTGAAATCTTTGGTGGCAATCAATACTTCTGTTCGATATTCTCCTTTTAGATCACACTCCACTGCCTCGCTGGTTCGAAACACACTTTTTTCAGAGGGTTCGGAAGACTTTTCCATGGCTATTTCTACCTTGCTGTCATCGGGTTTTACCAGTGTAAGTTCCAGTGTCAACGGATACCCGGGGAGCTCTTCAATGGGTTGGTGATTGCCATCTTCCACGCGATACTTGACAAAAACTTTCTCAAACTGCTTAATCGGTTTGTCCGGGTCGGGATGAAGTAACTTACCCCTGGGGAAAAATCGCTGTACATATATATCCACCCTTGCCTTCTCGTGGGATTTTTTGATTTGCCACTGGCCAGGAGTAGGATTCTTTATGGCTATGATCTGGATGGTCCTGCCCACATTAACGAAAGTCACACCTTCATCTTCGGGAGCTAAAGCTTGATCGATTCTATCTACCGGAAAAATCTTGACCTCTACTTCCGGGTCAACCCTAAAAATACTGAATACCACTGATTCGAGATAAGGTGGAATCACCGGGTTATCTATAACAGGATCGCTGGAGATGTCAAGAATATCATCGATCAATTCATGTAAGGCTCTGAAGATGTGTTCCTTATCGCCTTCGAGTTGGCGAGCCTGGTTGTGTGACAATTCTCTCCAGAAATCCCGGTACTCTTCCCAATAGTTACTGGAGGGATCATTAAGGGCAACCACATGAATCCTGTAATCCGGGTAAGGGAAATTGGATTTGATCAATTCTTCCAGGTTTCTCCTGTATGAGGACATATTAATCCCTTCAACATAGGGAGCCCCATCTGTAATCAACAGTATAACCCTCTTCTCTCTATCTGCCCTTGGACCGGCGGCAAACATTCTGCGCGCGGTTCCGAAGGCAGCAGTAAAATGGGTATTGCCCATACTGATATCGCTGAGATTCCGATTGAGTCTCTTTCGAAGACTGTCAACAGTAGTCTGAGTGATCGGACTAAGTGGTAAATCCACCCGAACTTCACTGCCAAAACTAATCACCCCAAACCGATGGGTGACCTTATTCAGCACCCCGTCGGTGGCTAAAAGTTCAAACGCCCGTTTTACCATATCGTTGCGCACACCCAGCGCATCACTGGCAACAAATCCGGTACTTTTGGTACCTTTCATACTACCGGATTGGTCAACGATGACAACGAAATCAAATCCGCTGGGGCCAGACACTCCCTGAGATTTAAGCGTAATCGTTAAAGATACGATAAGACAAAATAACAAAACAGCTTTTTTATTATCCATCTTGCGCCTCCAGCTCTCTTAATAAAAGCATAACTCATTGTTTTACCTCCTATCATCCAAACTCTGGCGGGATTATATTAGGGATCATAATTTCGATGCAACAAAAATAGTCCCAAAAACGGTAAAAATAGTCCCAAAGAAGACAGGTTGAGGTTAAGGCTGAGGAAGAAAATCCTCCTCTATTTTTTTTGCCACGAAGGCATTTACAATGCGGTAAAAAACACGAAGAGACACAAAGTCTGTGCATTTTTGTGGTTCCTTTCATTTCCCCAGGCACCGGGTCTTTAACTCCCTGTACCTGCCGGGCACTATCCCATAATAATCCCTGAACCTGCGTATAAAATAATCGCTGGTACAAAATCCTATCTTCTTAGATACCTCTTTCACTTTGATATCTTTCTGGCCTTTCAACAAGAAAGCTGCGCGGGCCATTTTCTCCCTAAATAAAAAATCCTCCAAGGTCAAGCCTGTATGACGCTTGAATTGCCGAGATAATTTACACCGGTCAACGTTAAACGAATGAGCCAGTGTACCCACTGAAAGATCGGCAAACTCTTCGTCCGTTACAGTCATGACATATTGTAACACCTGATCAAAGATATCTTTGTTCTCCATCTTGCTCCTCCGGCTATTTTTTTCATTGGTACTCCAATTGATCATCACCGATGGTCACACGATCCGGCCACTGATCGATGCAGGAAGATGACCGTGTCACTTTCAGCTGCCATACCGGAATACCCGGTGGGATTTTCAATAATGTCCGGTCAAATGAATGAGCTAGAGTTACATTTCCTTCAAAAGAAAATTCGAAATCAGCCCATGACGGTAGATTTACCACACTTTTATTTTCCAGGTAACCGGGGCCGCTGACAAGGGAAATATGCAAGTAATCATCATCTATTGATGACATGAGGGGAAAAGTAATGGAGTCGTTATGATTGATTATATGCGCACTCCTGGTGAAATGGTGATAAACATTCATGCCCCGCTTCTCCCTGACAAGTTTGTTCTCAATAGTAATACTAATTTCTTTCGCCATTTTTCAAATTCCTATAGATAGACGTATCCAAAAGTCCATACTTATTCCTTCATTTTTCAGGGCTTTTGCCCTGCCATCCTTTTTAAATGTTAATGGAGTTCGCTTTCCTCTGCTGTCCTTACATTTTTACCTTTGCCTGCCCCACAACGCTGCAGGTCAGTTCCACAAGTGCCCAATCCCCACCACTGCCCTTGCGATCATAAATCCTGGGGATGATTTCTGTTCCTTTCCCAAAACTGTCAATGGGCACTTGTGTCACTTTCCTCTCCGCTGCACTCAAATTATCATTCTCCAACACCACCAAGATTTACATTCACTGTTGTCGGTGTATCCGGGGGCAAACTATTGGGTACGATCTTAAGTCTCCAGTTGGAATCGGTCCTCGAACATGATACATCCAGATCGACATCGGACTGCACGTTAAAATAACACTCTTTTGTGTCCATCCCTGTAGGTGCCTTCACGGTGAGGGATACATCCGTTCCCCCTAAATAGAATTGTTCTTGCTCTCCACTGTCAATAGTGACCGCCGGATCACTGCCGCCGCCCGCTAAATTACGGATAACATCAATCGTATTATCCGTAAATTCGTTCTTCACATAAACATCAGCTTGCTCTGCCATCTTTTTCCTCCTATTTTAAAGTCTTATAAAACATTAACACCCCTGGCCAGGGTGTCTGATCATTTAACATTACCATTTATTTGTTTATAATGTCAAACAATCTGCCAGGATTATATTAGAATCGTAACAGGTAGGCAACAAAAATAGTCCCAAAAACAGTAAAAATAGTCCCAGGGGGTGGTTGAGTGGGTGAGTGAGGTGAGTAGGGTGAGTCAGGTGAGTAAGGAATCAGCAGTTATTTCTTTCTCTTGCCAACTGCCAACTGCTTACTGCTCACTGGCCTCAGAGGCTTTGAAGGATGATGGCGATCGATGGAATTTTTCTTTAAACAGCTTGGCAAAATATTGGGGGCTGGAAAATCCCACTTCCATGGCTACCTCGGTGACATTGCCAAAATTTTCTCTCAGTAATTGTGCCGCCCGCTCCAGGCGATAAGAGTGGATAAATTGACTGGGAGTTTCCCCGGCCAGGGCCTGTATCTTCCTGAACAGGGTGGAACGCCCCATGTGAAGTTTTTCACACAACATATCGACACTAAAATCCTCGTCTGATAAATTCTTTTCGATGATATCCTGCAATTCCTTAAGGAATTTCTCATCCACAGACGATACTGAAATTTCATGAGGCAGCAGCATTTTCTGACGCTGGATCTTTAACTGCAATTGCCGGCGCAGGTCGATGAGATTTTTGATGCGGGAGAGTAATATTTTGGTATTGAAGGGTTTGGTGACATAGTCGTCGGCACCGGTTTCCAGTCCCTGGATAATACTTTCCTCCGACGCTTTGGCGGTTAAAAGAATGGTGGGAATATGGCTTGTTTTGACATCTTTTTTCAACTCTTTACACAATTCATAGCCATCGACTTCGGGCATCATGATATCGCTGACGATCAAATCAGGGATGATTTCTTTGGCCTTATCGATACCTTCCTTTCCATCCTCGGCTTCCACCACGGTATAGAATTGTTCAAGCGGGCCGCGAATGTATTTCCTTACATCGGCATTGTCTTCCACCACGAGAATTATATTTTTTTCCTGTCCTTCGACTCTAATTCCAGGTTCGGTATCTGTTTTAGTTTCAACAGCGGTGGGTTCATCTTCTTCTTCAATCATATAAAGCCTATCAGCTTCCTTGCGCTTTTTAAGACTTTTTGACGTTTCTGAAGTTGCGGCTATTTCGCCGGGTTCCGGTTGTTTTGGCTCCAGGGGCAGCAGGATAACAAATTCGGTTCCTTTTCCTAACTGGCTGTGGACATCGATTTTCCCCCGGTGCAGCAGCACGATTTCTTTTGTTAATGCCAGTCCTATGCCGGTACCTTTATGGGCCTTTTCTTTAGAAATTTTTGCCTGGAAAAAACGGTCGAAAATTTGGGACAATTGGTCTTTGGGAATTCCAATTCCCGTATCGCACACGGATATTTTAACAAAACCCGGGGGTAAACTTCCTTCTTCCGGCTGATCCTGCCGGTCAATGGAAACTGAAACCGTAATCTTCCCACCTGGAGGAGTAAATTTGACAGCATTGATCAGGAGATTATACATCACTTCTTCCAACTTTTGGGCGTCAAAGTAAACCGATATATCCTCTTCTTCAGGGTGAAAATCCAGTTCCAATTTATTTTGTCGGGCCAGTCCATGGAAGGATGCCAATATGCCTTTTAAAAACGGTACAATATTTTGACAGGCGGTTTGCAATTTCATCTTTCCGCTGTCGATGCGTGAAAGATCCAGTAATTGGTTGATCAGGGTGAGCAGGCGCCGGGAATTTCGCAGCATCATGTTTAGTTCCTTCTTTTGTTTTTCGTCCCGGGTGTCATCAAACATTTGTTCCAGCGGGCTCATAATCAAAGTAAGAGGTGTGCGGAATTCGTGTGAAATATTGGCAAAAAAACGGGACTTTACCTTATCCATTTCTTTGAGCTTCTCGGACTGCTCTGTCAACTTAATTGTCTGTTTTTCCAATTGTTGATTCTTTTCGTTGATCTCCTTTGTTCGTTCTTTAACAATCTGTTCCAGTCGTTGTTTTTCCCGCTCCAGTTTCCCGGAGCGCCACCTGACAATAAAGAACACTAGCAAGAAAAACAAAATGGCATAAAACAACAACGCCCACCAGGTTTTGTACCAGGGAGGCAAAACCTTGAATCGAAATGTATTTTCCTCTCCCATATGTTCGTAAACATTTTTCGCCCGCACCCGGAAGGTATACAACCCAGAATCGAGATTTGTGTAATTTCTTTTGGTGTCTTTACTCCAGGAAGACCAATCCTTATCGTATCCCTTCATGAAACATTGATAATGAGTCTCATTTTCGGCCTCAAAGAAAGTCGCAGCAAATTCAAAATAAAGATTCCGATCCCTGTATTCAAAAATAGGAAAAAGGTCTTTGGCTGTTTTACCGGTTTTAGTTTTAAATCCGTCAAAAATCAACTGTTCATTTGCACGCACTCTTCGTAACAGGGTTGCGAAATTTTTCCGGTTACTCTTCTTTATCGTTGTATCGTAACGGAAAAGGCCGTCGGAGCCTCCAAACCAGATGGTCTTCCCTCCGGGGTCCGGATAGATGACGTTCACCTGGTTAGTCGTAGGAATCCTGCGAAAAGGTTCGGAATAAATCCTAAAGGGTCCCCCTGGTCCGGGAATGGCCTGGAAATTCCTGGATTCGGAAGTGAACCAGATATGTTTATTTTTGTCTTCTATAAGGCGGAAGACAGGTCTTGAGCCGGGCCCACCTGCGAATTCAGGTCCCAGCGTTTTATCGGAAATAAATTTATTGGCTTTCTCATCAAATCGAAGTATGCCTCTTGTCGTTGCAAACATGACCTGCCCCGCTGCAGCAGCGATTGAATAAACCTCACATTCAGGGAGTCCGCCGGAGGTATCATACCGGGTGACATCAGGATTATCGCTGTCCACGGAGAAACCCACCTTTAAAACGTCCCCTGTCAACATTCCCAGCCAAAGATTTCCATTTTTGTCTTCAACGATACTTCGTATCTCTTGTTTGATACTTTCAAACCGGTCTTCTTCCATCCATTGATCATTTTTTTCGATTAATGCCACCAAACCACCATTCGTTCCGCACCAGGTACGACCGGGATGATGTTTAGAGGGCAATAAAAAATAAGATGACTCGTTGATAACTCTTCTGTTTGTATTGTTTTTGGTGTCAACCTGAAAAACCCCATAATCGGTGGCTGCCAGGAGCAGGAGCGAGTCATCGACTGACAGCAGGTACCAACAACTGCCGGATATGCCGGAGATAAGACGGAATTTGAAAGGAGATTCAAGATAGTATAACCCCTTGGTGGTTCCCACATATAAATAATTATGGTGCCTGACCACCGATGAAACCGACCCGGATAGTCCTGAGCGGTCATCATATAAAGAAATGGAAGATGTATATTCGATTTTCGTTATTCCTCTATCCAGGCATAACCAGAGGTTTCCCCGGATATCCTCGAAAACATAATGTACTTTGTCATCCTGCAGGCCGTAGGTTTTATCGAAAATATATTTCAGGCGTCCATGGGGATCCATAATGACAAGTCCCCCATTGAGAGTTGCCAGGGCAAAATCACCGGAAGACAACCGGATACCATGATACAATTGATTTTTCTTCAAATAATCAGCCACCTCTGTAGGGAAAGGCATGATGGTGGTGCCGTCATAAATGTAAAAACCATGTTCGCGTGTGCCGATCAACACACGTTTGGAACCGTAGGGAACCATCATGAAAATTTTTCTTTCGATAAACATCTCACCGCCGGGCACCTTTTTCAACGAATCGTTGACCATTTCCATCAGGCCGACGGTTTTCGGGCGTACAAATAATTTCCCTTCACACATAAAGGGAAAGAGAAAACGTTCCCTGGGTTCCCATACCTTCATTTGTCTGGAATCCCACCGGAACAGG
>JABAOF010004238.1_pt3 | contig 28444 bp, 16 predicted proteins | sample 7062171 | NCBI WGS metagenome assembly JABAOF01 (sample SAMN14538628, study PRJNA623070) | marine sediment metagenome | biome: marine biome [ENVO:00000428]; feature: marine pelagic biome [ENVO:01000023]; material: deep marine sediment [ENVO:00002113] | place: India: Gulf of Khambhat ...
GTGCCATCTTGTTCGAAACTCGTCCGGACACGATCATCAAATCCGCCTGCCTGGGCGAAGCCCTGAAGATCTCCATGCCGAAGCGCGCCAGATCAAAGCGGGATGCGGCCGTGCACATCATCTCTATGGCGCAGCAGGCCAGCCCGAAAGTGACCGGCCACAGCGACGACTTCCTCGACCAGTTGACCGCCTTCTCGACCGTGGTCAGAAGTATACCTCGCGGTATGTATTCCTCTAAACCCACTTTTTCCTTCTGATAGGTGAGCTTTTGGCCCTGTTTCTACTCAATCATATCCTTCGATCCGTTTCGTCCGTTGATCCGTGCACCGAATGTACCTTAAGCCCTCTCACCGACTCCCGCTGAATCTTCTTGTGCAGCTTCATCACTCCTTCGATTAGCTGCTCCGGCCTGGGCGGACAACCAGGAACGTATATGTCCACCGGCANNCCCATTTGGGCTCGGTCATCTGCTCATAGAGTGTCCTGACAACCGGAGCCATCTTGTTGGAAACGCGTCCGGCAACGATCATCAGGTCGGCCTGCCGGGGAGATGCCCGATAGACTTCCATCCCGAATCGCGCCATGTCGAAGCGGGAAGCGAATGTGGCAAGCGCCTCTAGCGAACAGCAAGCTGTTCCGAAAGCCAGGGGCCAGACAGATGAACTCCTGGCCCAGTTGACCATCTTGTCAACGGCGGTCAGTAGTATGCCTCGCGGTATATATTCCTCCAAGCCCATCTTTTTCCCTAAACTGAATCAGGTTATCTCCTCACTCTCCTCCCATTTAAGGGCGCCCTTCTTGATGATATAGAAATAACCTGCCAGAAGAATCAAAATGAAGACCCCCATCTCAATTAAGCCAAAAACACCCAGCTTTCTGTATATGACCGCCCACGGATATAAAAACACAACCTCTATGTCGAAAATGATAAAGAGAATGGCGATTAAGTAGAATTTGACTGAGAATCTTCCCCTGGCGTCTTCAAAGGGCTCGTTACCACACTCGTAGGTGGAAAGTTTGGCTTTGGTGCGGACTCTCCTGCCCAAGAGATAGGAAAGCCCCAAGATGGCGAGAGCCATTCCGATAACTACAAAGATCAAAAGGAACATGGGAAAATAAACTTCTAACATATCCCTCCTGCCAAAGCTTGTGAAAAAAATAACAAGCTCACCGACAACTGTCAAGTCAAATCTTCGTGTTTTTTACGAAAAGAAGTACCAACGAGATGGAATCAATCGGAGGATTTTTCGTTCCGGAGACGAGTCGATCGGTTATCGCGGCATACCCCTACCCTGCAATGTGCGTGGTCCCGGGTGAGGGCGCTTGTCACCAGCCGGGGCGGGAAATTCGCCCGTCACGCGGGCATCGTGCGTAAAGGACGCGTAGGTGCTCAATTCATTGAGCTAAGAGAGCCCCATAAATGTGGCAACTACCGGCGCAAGCGGATGTCCGGGTCGGCATGGCGTTGGTCTACGCGCACTTGCCTCTCGTCTTTGTTCTACTTCAGAATCCCCCAGCTGATGCCCTCACCGAATCTCTTCTCAATCTCGATAAGAAACAGTAGTGATCAGAGATGTTAGCTGGTCGCCCACAGAATGTTGCAGCAATCCAATAACTTCGCGTCCTTTCGACAGGCTAACGCCAGCTACCGCCTCCCTACCAATGACCTGTTAAGCCTCTCTCGTAAAACGGGTTAAGCAGAAGACTTAAACAAATTCGTTAAGCGCCTATGGAGTCGGCACGACAATTGCTAATTTTTGCTTAGTCCCCCTTCGAAATCTGTTCCCGAAATGCCTTAGTGGTGCATGGGCGGAACCAGCTTTCTCCTTTAGTTAATCCGAAGTGAAGTCATAAGCTTTGCTATTTGAGGCGGGGATGATTGGCAGTAGAAATTCCGAGAAGAGAATCATGAATCGTCTTCCATTCTGGACACTGCTTTGGGTAGTTTCTCTGTCGGTAATCACCACCCAATGCTCGATAGAGAAGCCCGTTACCCCCACGTGGGACGTGACTTTGAGCGTGCCTCTTGTCAACAAGCATTACGACGTGGCTTCCCTGATAGATAGAATAGACGAGCCATATCTGGAGTTGGATAGTTTAGGAAATCCGAGCTTTCATTTTGAGGAAGACTTGGACACTATCAGATTGGTTGGCAAACTGCGCTGCGATTCCACTTCAACCAGCCTCAAAGATACGCTGGGAGTGGTAGATATCAGGTGTTCTGAATCGCGATACCTAACCTGGTTCCTCGCTGATTTCTATCCGGGAAGTCCGGGGGTGGTGCCGCCTTGCACCCTCACCGTCGAAGAAGATATGGATCCATTCACCTCTTTCTCTGAAGTCACCGCCACCGAAACTTTTATCGGCTTGACGGTGGGGAACCACCTGGGTTTGGACTTGTCCGCGGTGGAGGTGAGCGTGATCGATCGGGGCTTCTCGACCATTCTCCACACCGACAGCCTGACAGGTGCGGTGGGAGATGGGGACTCCCTGAGCCGCGAGATTCTCTTGGTCGACAAGACCCTCTCCAACCAGCTGGCTGTTCAGGCGAAAGGAATCTCTCCCGGCGGAGAGATTCTCTCCTTTGATGACAAGTACCTGCATCTCAGCTTTTCTGTGGACAGCATGAGGGTGGCACAAGGTACAGCGACAGTTCCCTCCTTCCAGCTCCGGCAGAACGATAGAATACAACTGGCTACCGGAAGCTTGATAGACAGCGCTCACATTCAGACCGGAAGGCTCTCTCTAAACGTGTGTAATTTCTTAAACTTCAGAGCAACCGTGTACATTGATTTTCCTGGCTTGGAGAGGGACGGGAACCACCTGTCTGTGCTCTGCGACCTAGAGGCTTCAAGCTCATCTGATCTCTTTTTCGTTTTGGATGGCTACACGCTGAAACCGGATAACGGAAATGAAGCCACAGTTCAGACAAGAATCTGGTCACCGGGTTCGGAAGGGACTCTGGTCGACTTTGTTTCCTCAGACTCGGTCACGGCTCAGGCATTTCTTTCCGAGATTATCTTCAACCAGGTTTGCGGGATAATTGAACCAACCCGGGTGGAGATAGAGCCAGTCGATCGTCAGCTTGATATTCCTCCGGGCTTTGAGTCGGCTCACCTGACCAATGCCCGCTTAAGCCTGGAAATCCATAACGGTGTTGCTCTTCCGGCCAACGTTTCTGTGGAAATCCTGGGAGAGAGCGGACAGAATCTGAGCCTTCAAGCAGATGTCGAGGCAGGCGGTCCGTTCGGAACTGCGGTGACGTCGATATTCGAGGACCAGCTGGAATCCTTACTGAGTCCTGTTCCGCAAAGCATTACGGTAACAGGAGAGATCATCTGCGGCGACGGACAATCACACGGTGTCGTGCGGGAACAGGATTTCTTCTTCGGAACAATAAAGGTCAGCTCCCCGTTGGAGCTGATCCTGGACTCTTGCCAGGTGCAGATAGATCCCGACTCAGACCAGGTGGATGACGACGTTAAGGAGATGATCCGTGATCAGATCAACTTCGGGAAGGTAGTGCTCAAAGTAGAAAGCCATCTTCCCTTAGGGGGTGAAGCGGAGTTGTTCTTTTCCAGTAGCCAGGAAGATATCTTTTCGAATCCTGATCTAACGATCGGTCCGGTGATCGTTCCGCCTGGGGAGCTGGCCTATGACGGTTCGGTAAGCGGCTCAAGCTATTCTCAGACCGAGATAAATCTGACTTACCAGGATCTCCAGGTATTCACCAGCACGCCTTTTTACACGGCAGGGAGTGTCTATTTTGCCGGGACCGGCGGAGAAGCGGTTGCAGCTTCAGCCTCGGATTTCATAAAGATCATCTCCTATCTGGAGCTGAACGTGAAGAACAAGAAGGAATAGTCAGATGAAGATCAAATTAGTCATTCCCCTATTAATCCTAAGCCTGCTTGTCCCGGAGAACCTTTTCGCCTATGGGCTTAATTCGGCTCGAAGTGTGGGAATGGGGGGAGCCTATACTGTTGTGGCTAAAGGGGTGGAATCCGCCTTCTGGAATCCGGCCAACCTGGCTCTGTCCTACGGCCCGAAAAGGAGCTGGATGATATTCTCACTCGCTCTTAACCCCCACAACAACAGCTTCAGTCTTCACCAATACAATAGATACAATAGCAAGTTCCTCACCTCAGAGGACAAACAGAGCATTTTGAACTCGATCCCGTCCGAAGGACTCAATCTCTCGCTGGATGGAGACTTTCTGGCCCTCGGTATCTCTGATGGTCGGTTTGGATTCGCCATTTCAGGTAAGGGGGCTTCGGACCTTGTGCTTCCGAAAGATCCTATCGAAGTGCTCTTTTTTGGAAATGAAATTAACGACACCATACTTCTTTCCGATTCAGAGGGAGAGGCTTTTGCCTCCGTCGACATCGGCTTTTGTCACGGCAGATCCGTTTGGAAAAAAGGCGACAGAAAGCTTCTGTGCGGCGTCAACTTCAGATACAGCCAGGGACTGATTTACCATAAGGTGACCGAGGCTGAGGGTGAAGTTTTGACGTCGGAGACGGGAGTAAATGGGAACGGGAATTTCGTGGCTCAGTCCGCTAGCGGAGGCAGTGGATACGGAGTGGATTTCGGCGTGACCATGGAATATAAGGAGAACTGGTGGTTTGGCTTGTCTTTCATCAATCTGATAAACCACATGAAATGGAGCAAGAACACCAAGGAGAAAGTCTACCGGGTGCAGGTCGACTCTCTTGTGGCGGAGCACTTCGATCCGGATTCGGTGATCGTTGATGAATCGTATACCCGGAAGATCGATCCTTTCACCACCCGGATACCAACGGTGATGCACCTGGGTCTGGCCTACCAGTTGAAGAGCACGCTTCTTAGTTTTGACCTCAAGCAGGGGTTCAAAAAGGGGATGGGTATTTCCAGCACACCCAGAGCTTCGCTGGGCGCTGAATACGAATTCTTAAGCTGGTTGGATATTCGAGGTGGGATCGCCATCGGAGGAGACGAAGGGATTACCCTAGCCAACGGGCTGGGGTTCAAACTGGGCGCATATCATCTGGATTTCGGCATGGCTGTTCAAAAGGGACTGTGGCCGACAAGAAGCAAAGGTATCAGTTTAGCCATCTCCAATGGCCTCAGCTTCTGAACAAGAAGGGGGGTGAAAGGAATGCGGAAGACCAGACACACTCGCAAGACCACTATCCGGAGAAAGAGGACCACTACCCGCAGAAAGACCAAGAAATAACTCCGGATGTTAAATCGGGTGGTGTCCCGAGCCCGACTCGGTTCGGGACACCACCTGCAAATCCCGAAAAATTTCCTTGCAGGCACCCCAATTAGATGAGAACTGTTGAAAGTTTTCGATCACCTGATGAACGACGGGGGAGAAGATGAGAAGAGAAATGAAAGTCATGGCAGTACTAACAGTGGCATTGCTCTTGGCACCAATGGGTTCAAAATCTTTCGGCATGCCGCCACATTCGGATCTGGAAAATAAAATTAGATTGGGGGAAGTGGAGATGCCACGGCATCTTCTTGGTTCCCCATTTATCCAGGAAACCGGTGTTAATCGGCCCACCCTGCATCCGGTTAACCAGGTCTATCCAGCCGGCGCCGGTCCGGTGGGCTCCTACAATGCTCTGGTGCTGCTCGTGGATTTCTCGGATAACCTGTCTTCAGTTAACGCGTCATTTTTCGATACCCTGGTTTTTATCAATCAACAGGGATGTGTCCGCCACTATTATCAGGAGGTTTCATACGGCACACTGGACATTGTCACGGTGAATTTGCCGTCGACAGTCGGGTGGAACACCGCACCCCAGACTTATGCCTATTACGTAAACGGAAACTACGGACTGGGAGGCTATCCCAATAATTCCCAGAAGTTGGTGGAAGATCTGGTCGCCCTGGTAGACCCGGTCATAGACTTCTCCGTTTACGACAACGATTCCGACAGCTACGTTGACGCTCTGATCGTGGTTCACGCCGGTCCGGGGGCGGAATTGACCGGAGACACCAACGACGTATGGTCACATAAGTGGTCCGTTCCTTCTCCCTGGACAACAGCAGATGGAGTAAACGTGAAAGACTATACCATCCAACCCGAATACTGGTATTCGGCTTACGACATGACCTGTGGCGTATATTGTCACGAGCTGGGTCACGTCTTCGGGCTTCCTGATCTTTACGACACGGACTATAGCTCCTATGGAGTAGGGAAGTGGAGCCTTATGGCCAATGGAAGCTGGAACGGCTCCCTGGGAGCTTCGCCCGCCCACCCCGATGCCTGGTGCCTGGCGCGGCTGGGGTACGTCACGCCGACTGTGGTTTCGAGCAATACCAGCGGAGCATCAATTCCAGCCATCCAGAACTCTCCTACCGCTTACAAGCTGTGGACCTCCGGGTCGCCTCTAAACGAGTATTTCTTGGTGGCTAACCGACAGAGGAGTGGTTATGATTCGGCCCTACCTTATGATGGGCTTCTCATCTGGCACGTGGATGAGAACATTGGCGATTACGGAGCCAACGACGACGAATGGTATCCCGGACACACGTCTTACGGCCATTTCAAAGTGGCTCTGGAGCAAGCTGACGGATTATGGGAGCTGGAGTCCGTCGTTCCCTACGGCTATGTCGACTACTCGGGCGACCCTTATCCCGGGAGTTCCGGCAATACAACCTTTGACGGCAGCTCTCTTCCCAGCAGCCAGAGCTATGCACAGAGCCAGACATACGTGAGCGTGGCTAGCATATCTAATTCTGGCCCTGTCATGACCTGCGATCTTTTCGTCAGTCCGGCAGACGTCAAGGATGAGCTGACCGAAATCACACCTTCAGAATACGTTTTGAAGCAGAACTATCCCAACCCCTTCAATCCAGGGACCAGAATCGAATATTTGGTTCCTTGTGACGGACACGTAGAGTTGGAGATATTTAACGTCCTGGGGCAGAAGATTCGAACGCTGGTCGATGAAGAGAAAAAGATGGGGCTCCACGTGGTCAGTTGGGACGGCACCAATGATCAGGAAGCCTTTGTCGCAAACGGGATCTACTTCTACCAGCTCAGGGCTGAGGATTTCGTAAACACGAGCAAAATGATTCTCTTGAAATAAGCAAGGGGTAATGCATGGACAACTTCCTGAGATTAACCGATGAGAAGAAAAACGGGCAAAAGCGGAAGGTCAAGGTCCCCTTCAATCCAAATGTCACCGCTGAAAGAATCGAAAAGCTAAAAAAGACCTTTCAACCGTTTTGGATGAGGGGAATGATTCCGCACAATAAGACCGAAGACGAAATATCGAATGCAATGGATAGCTTTAATCATGTATGAAACACGCGCGGAAATCTCCGCGGTGGTTAACACGGTAAAGTCTGGTGGGTAAGAATCAGGCGAGAGTCGCCAGCTGTCAGGTTCGCTTAAAAACAGAGACGGGGAAGCCTTCAGAAGGCTCAAGTCTCCTTTCCTATCTCTTCAAACTCTTGAATTAACGTTTCGAAGAACGGACAAGGAGAAGCTTTCCGGGGCTCAAAAGAAAAGACTTTTGGGCTTACTAAGCTTTTTCCCAACGTTTCCGCCGAATTCTCGGACTGACCTGGCGGCTCTCATGCTATTCATTCGTGCAGCTTTGCAAGTGACACCAAACTTCTGACTCAGCCACATGCTCCCGCCTTGGAGGTTTCTTCGCCGGACAGGTGAGCTCCGGGACAAAACTCCGGTGCAGCATCTGCGGTCAGGCTGTTCAGAACCAATACCCAGGCCCCTTAGCTATTTTGGGCTTTTCACATAAGCCTGTGCCGTCTGCTGACAGCCGCGTTCATTTATGGTATCCTGTCCCTTTCAGGATGGAGAACGCCCTGTAGATCTGTTCCAGCAGGATGACTCGTGACATCTGGTGAGTGAAAGTCATGGGAGAAAGTGAGAGTTTTACCGGACACGCATCCAGAATCTTTCGGGATAATCCTAAAGCCCCACCCAGTATAAACGTGAACCCGCCGTAGCTTCGGCTCAAGTTCTCTTCCAGGAACTGTGCGAAGCCCTGAGAGCTTAAGTTTTTCCCGCTTGCGTCGAGAGCAATACGTAAGCTGAGCTTCTCAGAACACCTTGCAATCCTTTGGGATTCGGCATCCAGGACGGCTTGTGCCGGTCTGGACTTGGTAATCTTCTCCTCCTTGATTTCAACCAGCTGCAACTTGGCGTATTTTTTCAGGAGCTTTTGGTAGTGCAGAAGTCCCTGCTTGATCCAACCTTCCTTGGTCTTGCCCACAAAGATTACTTTGATCTTGACCAACCTGTGCTCCCCACTCTGCTGCGAATCCAAACCGTTTTGCTTCGCATTTACGGCTGTGCTCCCTGGTAGATTACAGCCTACTTTCCGACGACAAAAAACTCCCTTTCTATTCTGTTTTTATTTCCAGCCCGATCCCTAACCCCGATGGTAAGGAGATGCTTTCCTGAACTAAGAGGGGAAATCGGGCGGGCAGAAAGCACGTACTTCTCCGGATCGTATTCCGGTATCATCCACTCCCCATCGATTTCCACGAGCACGTCCTCCTCGCTTCCGATGCCTGAAAGGTCGTCTACGATTTTTGCCGTGATCCTGGGTCTTTTTTCTTTGATCTTCTTGCCCAGCGGGATTGAGACTCGGCTTACCCTCGGCGGCAAAGTATCCTCCAGAAGAGCAAAAGCGGACAGATGTCTTACTTCTCCTTGTAGCATGCAATTGAGAGTGTCCAACTCTTGGCCTACGAAACTCCAAGACTCCTCCCCTTCCAGCTCGTACAGTCCCAGCCTTTGCGGATCACAGCCCGCCTCGGAATAGGTTAAAGAAATCCGTGCCCAGCCGTTTAACGGAACGGCAGACGGCNNCCACGAGCTTATGCTTTGGTTCGACCGTCATCTTCGCGATTCGTATCGTTACATTCATATCTTGGTACACCGCATTCGGCTCGAACTCAACCTTTGCCAGGCCATCTGAGCTACTCGCCTCTCCTCCAAAAGACTTGGTTATAATAGCCACCGGAATGTTTTCCACCAGATCCACCTTTTCGCCGAATAGATTCACTCCTTCCACCGAGAGTGCCATCTCCTTCTGCTGGGTCAGGAAAAAAGGAAACACTAGGTGGTAGCTCTTCTCATTCGGTTGCCCACACAAAAGGGGATCGAAAGTGAAGCCGCCGCCCTTGAGCCAAAACCTGGGAGTCTCTCCGAATATCTGATTGAATTGCGCATCCAAGACGAAAAAGTTGTCAGTGAAATCGTATTTGAGGCTCATCTCTAAGGAATCTTCTTGGTCGGGCGTCCTGATTTTTCCCGAATTGACACAAAGATATTTGTATCCAGAGGAGGCGCCGTAGCTGTCCGTTATTCTTATTCGGAGCAAACCGGGTTCCTCAAGCCTTTCGGTCAATGGAAAAACGTGTTCTCCGTGAGAGCTGGAGATCCTTTCTCGTGCGAAGCTTTCCCACAAGATTTTGTTCAAACCGCTTTTATCCACAAAAATCTGCCCAACCTGGTCGTCTAAATCTTGAAACTTCACGGTAATCCACTGCTTGTCCTTTTTCTCTTCAAAAAAACAGGAGAGAATCAGCGGGCTTTGATCGAAGATGAAAGAAAACCGCAAAGTGGATTCATTGCCCGCGGCATCAAAGGCTCTAATCTCCAGTTGATGTGGTCCCGGTCTGGCCGCCTCCGTATTTATTCTTCCTCCAGATGGATCATAAATGCGAAGATCGTTCCCTTCTTCTATGAAAAGTTTGTGAAAGGTCGTTCCTCTTTTTTCTCTCAACTCGAAATCATGGTCAAGTTCGACCTTATGAGTACTGGAAAAAGAGATCTGGTCATATCTGGAGGAGAAAAGCAAAGTATCGTCGAGATAAAGCTCAGCCCCGTAGATTCCTACGCTAAACGGGGAGGTTTCCATCCTATCGTGAGCACAAAGTTCCAGCCCGATTTCTCCTTGAACCACCGGGTTTTCATCTAACGTGTAGACTTTTTTGTGGGGATCAAAAGCTGGAGTAAGCCTCTCCGGTCTTTCTGAACCGTTCACTTTTGCCCCTACCGCCAGGGGTCTAATTGCAAGATACGTGATTCTAGGCGGCACTCCGTCTTTCAGGGAAAAGCCTGAGGTCAGAGGATTTATTGGATTTCCGGTTGAATCCCGCAGTTCGAAATGAAGATGCGGTCCTCCCCGGCCAGTCTCGCCAGAATAGCCGATTAGCTCTCCCTTCTCCACCGTTATTTCATCCACCGGCGGAAAAAAATCGGCTTTATATCTTCTGGCCTCCACCTGTTTTCGCACCACAAGGTCTGAGATTTCCTTCGAAAAATCTGAAAGGTGTCCATAAACTGCAAAGCGTCCGTCATCCAGCTTCAGGTAGACTGCCTTGCCATATCCCCGCCAGGAGGTGAAAAGCCGATACACGTAACCTGACTGGCAGGCGAAAACCTTGTATCCCGTTTTCTGCTGGGTGGGAATGTCAATACCGGAATGGAAACGGAAGTCACGATGCTCCCCGAACGTGGAAGACAGTTTTCGTATCTTCTCAATGGGCCATGCGTAGCTGGGGTCTTTCCCCTCGGCCGGTTGTCCTGACTCAAGAGTGCAAAGTGCCAGCCATGCTATGAGAAAGCAGATCCTTTGTTTCATCGCCTATGGATGGTACGAAGCCGACCCCTTCTTGTCAAATTATTTATCCGCCACGTCTGAAAAAGGAATCGGTCGGTAGCTTTTGCAGTTTGCCCTCGAGCGCAAACTTTCGTCTCGGCCAGCTTGGGCAAGGTAAGAATTCGCTGAGGCTGTCAAGTCTATTCTGGATCCGACTTCAAGACTGCGAGGCCTGGCTTGGCCAGCCAATCCAGTTAACTTGGGTCAGCCACCATACGCTTAGCATGACATATTAACAGATTATTTCATTATACCAACTTCGTCTTTCGAGGTCTGATCAGAGGACTTCTCAATATCGATGATCTTCACGTTTTCCGCATATTTCTTGGTTCTGTACCGGGTAATTTGTCCAATCTTCTTTACCATCTCCACCATCCGATCCACCTGAGTCAGAACTTTGTTCAACCTTTTTGCCAGAGGATCGCCCGGAGGCAACTTTGCTATCACCAATTGCAGGTTGCCCAGGATGGCGGTCAAGGGTTGGTTTAACTCGTGGCTGGCGGCGCCCGCCATTTCCACCAACACAGACTCTTTCTCTTTCTCAATCAGCTTGTCTTGCACATTCTTTAGTTCCTGGTTCAGGTCGACCAGCTCATCTTGCATTTTTTTCATCTTTATTAAGTTTCTAACCTTCAGAGGAAGCCGAAATCTCCGATCATCGTCGCTTAAAGGTTTGGTGAAATAGTCGTTTGCCCCCAGTTCCAGTCCCCTCTCTACGTCGGTCGAATCCTTCAGGGCAGACGCGATTATAACCGGGATGAAGGCCGTGGCGGGATTCTGTTTGATCACCTCCAAGGTTTGGAAGCCGTCCATTCCTGGCATCATAAGATCCAAGAGGATCAGGTCGACATTCTCTCTTTCCAGAATTCTCGACGCCTCCTCCCCGGTTTCTGCCTCAAAAAACCGATAGCCTCCGGCGCGCAGGACAGTTCTTAAAATCCTCAAGTTCATTTTCTCGTCATCCACCAAAAGTATTGTGGACATCTTCTCTTTCCCCCGCCTTATTGTCGAATCAGCAGGAAAGACAATTTCTAAGTCGCGCGCACTGGCTGACCACTCCAACTTTGGGTGAAAGCGTCTCTAAGTTCATCCTAATGTTAATCCGCGCGGACAGGACTTGCCCTTCGAACTCAGTTCATCTAGTTTTCCGTTGCCTTCGGAAAAGCACGACCTTAGAAGACAACCCGCATTTACGCTTCTGACCATACGCCCGCAGGCGAACTTTCCTCGTTTCGTGCTGATCACCCGGACCAAAGCCCTTCCTTTCAAGCAGGGCAATATACCCGCAAGAAACGCAGGTTCATTCAGTTTCGCAGGTCAACCTTTCTTTTTCGCTCCTGTTACAGACATCCTTCACATATTTCAGAAGGACCTTTGTGTCGACCGGCTTCGAAAAAACCCGGGGCACTTGTTCAAGTCTGGCGGCCGACAGATCTGTTCTGACCAAGTCTAAATCCTGTCCCGTGATTATAATAGTGAGAATGTCTTGGGTTACGGAATCTCTGGACAGAATGTGGACGACTTGTTTTCCGTCCTTCAACTTTCCGCCTGGTTTCTGGGGAAGAGAGAAATCAAGAAGAATAATCCGAGGACGAAGATCTCTGGCCAGACTCACCGCATCGTCGGCGGTTCCCGCAAGAACAGTTGCAAATCCTTCAGTTTGCAGCAACTCATCCAGAAAGCGGCGGAACACAGGGTCGTCCTCTACGATCAAGGCCAATAAGCTGTTCGGCTTCCCCCTGATCCTTCCAAGCCCCTCCTGCTGGTGCAGAGTCTCGCCGTTCTCGGTCTCTCGATAGACCGGCAGGGTGAAAGACACCCTGGTTCCTTTTCTCTCCCCCGGACTTTCTAGTCTTATCCTGCCCCCCATCATCTCTACCAGGTTTTTGCTTATGGTCAGCCCCAAGCCGGTTCCCCCGTGTTTTCTGGTGGAGGAACCGTCCGCCTGCCTGAACTTCTCGAAGAGTTTCCCCTGTATCTTGCTGGGAACTCCCACGCCGGTATCCTCTACCTGGATGAGTACGTTCCCTTTCTCTTCTTGGATTGTAGACTTTATCGAGATCTGCCCTTTGTCGGTGAATTTGATGGCGTTGCCTACAAGGTTTATCACCACCTGTCTCAGTTTCCCAGGGTCAGCGTAGACTTTGATGGATGATTCATTCTCGTGAACAAACACCAGTTTCAGCTTCTTCTGTTGAGCTTGCACCTGTGTCAGTGAACGTACCTCCTCAAACAGGCACCTGAGGTCAACTTCTCCTAGCTCCAGCTCCATTTTCCCAGCCTCGATTTTAGCCAAGTCTAACACGTCATTTATGATGGACAGCAGCTGTTTGGAACTCTGGTGTGCATTGCGTAAAAACTCCTTCTCCTCATCCGCATCCACGCAATAGCCGTCCAGAATCAATCCCAAGAATCCGATGATCGAATTCAGAGGAGTGCGAAGCTCATGAGACGTGTTGGCCAAGAACTCACCCTTAACCTTGTTCGCCTCCTCCAGTTTCTGATTTAACTTCTGGAGTTTCTCCTTGGCTATCTGTATATCTTCAAAAAGCAAGGCGTTGTCTGCCGCTATTCCGATTTCGTTTCCCACTGAGGAGAAAAATTTCAGTTCTCTGTCAGTGAAATTCCTTCCATAGCGCCACCCTAAGTTCATCACCCCCAGAACTTCGTCTTTTGATCTCAGCGGTATCGAGATATGACAATGCAACCTATCCTCCCGGAAGGTGCAGCTTTTAAATCCGGGACAATTGGCAACGTCCAGGATTCTGGTTTGCTTACGTCTCAGTACCTCCCAGCACAAGCAGTCAGGTTGGGCCGACCTCTGTTCCTCTTCCAGATGCCTCCGGACTAAGCCCTGGTGTGCCACCAGTCTCATTCTGTTTCTACGTTCTCGATCGACCAGGAAGATCCATCCCGAGGTGGAGCCGCTCAGTTCTAACATGGTCTTTAAGCTTCGGGCAAGAATCTCCTTAAGGTTCAGAGTTTGGCTGACGGTGGAGGCGATGGTGTTGAGTGCCAACAGCTCTCGATTCCTTTCCAATATCTCCTGCTCCATTTTCTTCTTCTCGCTAATATCGTTGCAAATTCCCAGCATACCCACCGGCCTGCCCTCCCGGTCTTTAATCAAGGATGCGGAAATTCGCGCCGGGAATGTGCTTCCATCCTTTTTGGGCTCTTCCAGCTCTCCGGTCCATCCTCCTTCCATGCAAATTTGCTGCATGGCTAGATCCACCACTGGCCAGTAAGACTCCGGATAAAAGTCTTCCTGTGATTTCCCTATCATCTCATATGGTTCGTACCCGTGCATCTGGGCCTGTGAACGATTGACGAAAACTACCTTTTTGTCTGGATCAAGGACCACCACGCCATCAGTGGCAGATTCGACAGCCAGGGACAACAAGCGAATATTCTCCTCCGTCTTTTTCTTCTCGCTGATGTCCTCCACGATGATGGTGTACCCGGTAAAGATCCCCTCTTTTCCCTTCAACGGAGTAATGGTCACGTTCGCGGGAAAGACCTGTTTACTTCTTCGGATCAACTCGGTTTCGCCCTTATATATTCCTGCCTCCCGGGTGTGTTCCAACAAGATGAAGACATAATCGTTATCCCGGACGAAAAACTCCTGAATCCATTTCCTCCCCACCACCTCTTCTGCTTCATAGCCGAAAATCAGCTCCGAGCTTTTACTATAAAAGCTTATGGTGCCTTGAGTGTTTATGGTGATTATGGCTCGATCCACCACGCTTTTGAAGATATTCTCCAGTTGGTTTTTCGTCTGGGTGAGCTCTCGATTCACCCCATTCAAATCCTTCAACATCTTGGTAATGGTGGCCTCGTTAGACGCGAGTTCCTCATTCAGCTTGCTCAGTTCTGCCGTCCTCCTCTCCACCTTTTGCTCCAGGGTCCGACTGTATTCGCCCAGCCTCTCTTTGGACTCTTTCAGACTCTCACTCATGCGATTGAATATCCTACCCAAAATCCCAATCTCGTCCGAATACCCGACCGGAACCTGAAGTCCCCACTCTCCTTCGGTCAGTCGATCTGCTGCTCGAGCTATCTTTCGGATGGGTTTGGTGAGAAGACCAGACAAGTAGTTAGCCAATACAATCCCCAGAATCAGAATCGATAGGTTTATGCCAACAATCAGCCTCTCCTTCCTCGCCATGTCCATCTTAAGACGTTTTAGATCGAAACCCAGCATCAGTACGCCTAAAGTTCGATCTTTTGCCTTGATGGGTCGGACCACATAGAGTCCCTCCTCGTCCACGAAGACTTTACCAACGGGGTCAGCTGGCAGTGGGAGGAGTTTTTGCTCACCCCAAGTCGACCTCTCCGGCCGGAAGAACAAGGTGTCATTATACTGAAAGCGAGCTATTCTGACAAAAGAGAGATCCTTATCTTGATAAACCGCTTCTACCATTCCCTCTATGGAACGCAGATTTTCTGAGTCCAAGACAAAGCTCAGGTTGTGTGCCAGGATTCCGGCCAGGCTCTCCCCCTTATTCTTCATCTTGCTGACCGCTTGTTTTTTCTGTTGCGCCGGGAAAAAAAGGAAGTGGAAAACAGATATGCCAGCAAGAAAAACAAGAATGGCCGCGCTTATCTTGATCCTAATAGGTCTGTCCAAAAATATCTTTCTGATTGGCATCTCTGTAACCTGGCGATTGAGAGGGATCGCCCAGTCGTGCTCTTCTGCTGGCAACTGGAGCGCGACCCTCAGTCTCAAGGGGAGAACGGCCCTCTTGAAAGGTAGGAGTGTGAACAGGTTCAGCACTCATTGCTGCGGTCTGACGATACACCTCTGCCCCTAATCTTCACTCTCAGTAACTCTGTAACGCGCTCATTGATCGCCCTTATGATTAGTTGAATCGGCACGCTTCAGGGCCTGCTTTAACTTTTGCCTGCCCTATCCGGAACCGCTTGCAGCCACGTCTTTCCGCTGTGATCAACCTGAGGTTACTTGAACAAGCAAAAAAGCCAATCCTTTCGAATGGCGAGAAAAGACTGGCTTTACCATAACAGTATGGATGTCGTTTCTTATCGCAAGAAGTTGGTTTGGTTCACTCTATTTTTGATCTCCCTCTCCACGTCCAACATCTTCACTCCCGGCGGAAAGGTCTTATGCTCCACCGCACAAAGATCCTGAAAGGCCTTGACTATGGCATCTATTCTAAAGATCTCCCTTTTGCAATCTTCGGCGAATTTCCTCATGTCCTCTTTTGATACTGCCCCACTTTCGTTCACCTGCGACAGAAGCTCTACTTTTCCTAACAGCACGGTAAGGGGGCTATTCAGATAGTGGGAGATGGTCCCGGCTAACTCGTTTATGGTGCTCAAGGTTGATTGCTTCTTCCCAATCTGTGCAATCTCTTGCCGAGAAAGTGCATTCGTTGAGGCAAGCCCTTTCCTAATCTTCTTGGACTTCGCTCCTGCCCGGCCCTGCTTCTGGAAGACGATCTTCAGCCTTCGCTTCATTCCGAAGCCCTTCTTGTTCTTTAGATTAGCCTCATCCACTGATGCTGTGTTTATCAAAAGATTGAGACTCGTCCGGTTAACGGCACGGTATTTGATTTATCGGCAGAACAGCTAAAATGCTTAAACATCATGCTCGTTATCTGGACGAGCCGGTGTTCAAAATTTACACAGCCTTTGCCTGAGTTCATGTTTGTGAAAGAGGCTGAAACCGATCGATTAGCGAATGAGAATAGTCGGATTTATCGACGAGGGTCCTTCATAGCAGCGGAAGGTTTTTCAGGGATACCCTCCGGTGGTGATATATTGTATCGTTATGATCCGGGAGTAAATGAACTCCCTGGATTAAGCCTCACAACCGAATGCTGCATATTGCAAGGAGATTCGAAATAAGAAAAACGCGGGAGGTAAAATGAGGAAAGCGTCAGTACTTGTTGCCACAAGCTTCATATTGGCATCGAGCTTGTTGCTGGTCGGGTCGGCCCAGGCTTCTGATCCGAACATCTCTATTACTCCGGATACCAGCGTCTTTGTATTCGGTGGCGATTCGGTGAGGATCTGGATTTACGCCTCCGACCCGGATCTATCTGATACCATTACGGTAGAGAAAACGCATGGAATAGGAACCTACGTTCCCAAGACCGACCTTGCCCCAATCTCTGATGAGTTCTATTTCCATCCGGATACCAGCGGCGTCTACACCTTCGTCTTTCCGGTGACCGACGGACAAGGAGCAAAGGACGCCGACACAGCTCGGTTGTCGGTGGCAACCATGAAGGTAGATTTCAGCCAGAGCGCCAACGACGATAGTCCGTATCCCCCGGGCGACGTACACTGGATAGGCTCAATTTTGCAGGAAGGCAACTCCAATTACTACGAGGGTATGTCTACCCTTCAACGGCTTGTCTTCGTTGGAATCCCCAAGACTCCGGGGGACGTGCACACCCTGAGTTTCAGCCACCAGGCAGATAAGGCCACCAACCATGCCTACGATTTTCTGACCTCATGGCCCCAGGGCGTGCAGGCAGCGACCGAAATCGGCGGACTTACTATGTTTGTGAACTTAAACGAGTGTGGCCCGGAGATAGGTCCACCGAGCGATCTGGGAGCAGCCTGCGCTGCTCTTCACACCAGCGGGTTCACCGCCACTCCCGACGCTCCTGATGCTATGGGTAATCTCTTGGGCGACGACGTGGCGTCCAAGGTGGCGGCTTATGAAGCCCACTTGGGTAACCGGACGGTTAAGATTTATGGCAATACGCCGATTTCAGCCGCGTCCATGGCATTTAACGGTTACAACGGAAGCCCCGACAAGGAGGCTCACTATACGCTGACATGGACATCCAGTTCCGATTCAATCGTCATCGAAATGGGTGGTCATCTGGCTGCAGGTATAGACCCGATAGGTCAAGCGGGGGTTGGCTATGGTCCAGGGAGAGGATCTTCCAATATCTCGGGCGGTTCATATCACTTCAAGCTGGGCACACTTGATGGCGCCTCGCTTGGCTCGCAAGACCATCAAATAAAGGGTGCAGACATCAAAACCCGGCTTCCTGCGTGTGATGTAACGCCGGCGAGTCAGGAGGTATGCGTTGGCTCTAACGTTACCTTCACTGACAACACCACTAGCGGCGTACCGCCATATACATTCTGCTGGCAGAAGTGGCCTTACACTGATCCCTGTATCTCCACCACTAACCAGTTGAGCATCACCGGTGCCACCTTGGCTGATGCAGGTACCTATCGAGTCATAGTGACTGACTATATGGGAGGTGCTGATACCTGCGAGTGTACCCTAACCGTCTACGGTCTACCGCCTGAGATTGTGTGTCCAGATGATGACTCGGTCCACGCCGGGGATTACTTCATCAGCACAGATTTCTCTGCATGGGATCCCGATGGTGGCCCGGTCACCGTGGCTTTGTGCGGCATAACGCCTCCAGCCGTCTATACGCCCGCCATAGTCGGAGGGCATGTGGAGTGGCAAACCGACTGTCACGAAGCAGGAGAGGTATTCACCATATGTCTGGAGGCGACGGACAGCTGCGGAGCCACGGACGTCTGCTACTTTGACGTAACTGTGGAGAACAGGCCCCCGGAGCTGACCTGTCCGGAAGACGACAGCGTCCACGCACAAGAGCTTTTCGTCAGCACTGACTTTTCGGTACATGATCCTGACGGAGATACCGGATCGGTCTTCATCTTGGATATCAGCCCTTCGGCAACCAATTATCCCGTCATCGTTGACCAACACGTGGAGTGGCAGACTACCTGCCAGGAGGACGGGGATTACGTCGTCCGTCTGGTCGCCAGCGAATGCTGTCAGGCCCGAGATACCTGTGAATTCACGGTTACGGTTTACAATCGTCCGCCGGAGCTTATCTGTCCCGAGAATGCCATGGTGTATGCCGGCGACACTCTCATCAGCACCGATTTCTCGGTTACCGATCCGGACGGAGACCCCGCCCCGGTGACCTTCCTGTATATCGATCCCTCAGCCACCAACGATCCAACCGTGGTGGGCAATCACGTGGAGTGGATCACGACCTCAAACGAAGCCGATCGGGAGTTCGATATCTACCTGGCTGCAACGGATCCTTGCGGACTGGCCGATACCTGCCAGTTCACGGTTACAGTGGTGAAGGTACCCACCGGTGATCTCACCTGTCCGGAGGATGACAGCGTGCATGCCACAGTGCCTGCAGTCACTTTCGTCAGCACCAACTTCTCCGTCACCGGGCCCGGAGCTGATCCTTCCAGGGTCAGAATCATCAGCATCGATCCCTCTCCTGCCGCCGGCATGCCCTACAGGGTGGAGAGCCACATCGAGTGGCTGACCGATTGTGACGATGCCGGTAAAGTGTTCACCATCTGTCTGGAAGCCACCTTCGACATCGAACCCAAAGATACCTGCTGCTTTAACGTGACCGTATATAACCGACCTCCCCAGCTTACCTGCCCGGATTACGGCCACGTTGCTCCCAACGAAACCTTCGTCAGCACCGAGATATCTGTATTCGATCCGGACGGAGACCCGGTGGTTGTCACTCTCCTCTCCATCCAGCCGACTTCCACCTACGATCCGACAATAGTGGACAATCATGTAGAATGGTTCGCCACCTGCGCCGAAGCCGGCAAGGATTACGTTATAACGCTGGTGGCTACCGATCCATGCGGACTTGCAGATACCTGTGAGTTCACCGTAACCGTCTCCTATGAGCCAGCGCCGGATTTCTACATCTGGGTCTATCCGGTGACTCAGTACGTGCAGAACGGGGAGGCTACCGATTATCTGGTGGAGCTTTATTCGCTTTACGGATTTGCAGAGCCTTGCTCACTGTTCGTTTACGGACTGCCAGATCCGCCCATCAGTGGATTATTCGATGAGCGGGTCTTGGTCCCCACCAGCCACACCACACTGCATGTGCAGACCGCATTTGAAACCGACTCCGGCATGTATGCTTTCAACATAACCGCCAAAGAGGTCTCCGGATCAAGGGAGCATACGGTGGAGATTTACCTCATGGTAGAGGATCCCGCCGATGCCGAAGACGCGGCTGACAATCTCAACGCACCAAGTAGTTTCACCCTGTTCCAGAATCAGCCCAATCCGTTCAATCCAGAAACCAGGATCAGCTACTATCTGCCCAGGGCTTGTCAGGTCAATCTCAGCATTTACAACTTGCTGGGTCAGAAGGTGAAGACCCTGTTCGACGGTCACCAGGATGCTGGAATGCAAAGTCTATTCTGGGACGGAAGAAGCGACGGCGGTATCCAGCTGAGCAGTGGCATTTACTTCTACCGGTTGTTGGCCGGTGACTTTAGGGAGACGAAGAAGATGACCCTGATGAGGTAGTTGCTAACCTAACCAAAGCCCCAAGAAACAACAGCCCTCTGGTATGTCGCGACCAGAGGGCTTTTTTGTATCGTGGACGTAACGGCGCTGGATCGGTTTTTCAAATCTGCCTGCTTGCGCCGGTGGCGCTTTGCGCAGAAAATCCTTGACAAAGGGCGGGGAATGAATTAAACTAAAACGTAAGGTCTCTCTGGAGAAGGCTCTTGTGCCGTTTGTGCCTTCCATTTGGGCGGAGCAACGCCAAGACGCTCTCAGACCACTTTCACACGGCAAACTGAACCGTTTTTGCAGAGTCGTTATTGAAACCATTTACAAAGGAGGTATTATGGAGAGAATGCCAAGGATTTTTTGGTCGGGCATTCTTATGCTTTTTCTCATTATAGCGGTGTCCTATCCCGACGTGTTCGCCCGAGAGCGGACGACGGCGGAGATGTTCGAGGGCCCCGGTGCTGACCAGGGGCCCGGCCTTCAGAACGAACCTCCTCAGCTTACGTGCCCCAGCGATGACAGCGTTCATACGACGGATACTTTTAAAAGCACCGCCTTTTCGGTAACCGATCCTGACGGAGATGCTACCGTGGTCGAATTTTTGGATATCGATCCCCCTACTCCGATCAACCCCCGCATAGTCCGTACGCACGTGGAGTGGTGGACCGCCACGGCCGGGACCGGGGATTATACTATCCGCCTGGTGGCAACCGACTCTAACGGACTTAAAGACACCTGTGAATTTACGGCCACAGTCTGGAATCGGCCCGCCGAGATTACCTGTCCGCGTGATGACAGCGTGCAGGCCGGTCAGACTTTTGTTAGCGAGGATGCATCGGTCTTTGATCCGGACGGGGATCCTGTTGCGATCCGCCTCCTGAGCGTTGATCCAAAGCCGGCTAATTGGCCGACCATAGTGGACAAGCACGTGGAGTGGGTGACTACCCAGGATGAGGAAGGAGACTACGTCATCACTTTGCTGGCAGTCGAGTTCTGTGGCCCCGCGGATACCTGTGAATTCACCGTCACCGTTCTGCCTGACGGGGGGCCCGGTGACCTTACCTGTCCGGAAGATGGCAGCGTACACGCCACAGTGCCTTCGGTGACTTTCGTCAGCACCGACTTTTCCATAACCGGGCCGGGAACTGATCCGTCTGACGTGACGATCTTCCGGGTAGAGCCGGCCCCGGTTAACATGCCTTTCATAGTGAACAGCCATGTGGAGTGGCTCACCCATTGTCATGATCCCGGAAAGGACTTTAGAGAGACCTTTACAATCTGGCTGGAGGCCCCCGTGGGCGGTGAAGTCCACGATACCTGTTTTTTCAAGGTAACCGTGTATAACCGACCTCCGGAGCTTACCTGTCCCGATGACGGTATCGTCTATTCAGGTCACACCTTTATCAGCACCGACTTCTCGGTTTCCGACCCGGACGGAGATTCTGCGACGGTAACCTTCCTGGATATCACTCCTTCTGCCACCAATCAACCCACAATAGTGGGCAATCACGTGGAGTGGATCACCACCTCAAACGAGGCTCAGCGGGAGTTCCACATCCGGCTGGTGGCAACAGATCCTTGCGGACTGGCCCATACCTGCCAGTTTATGGTGACCGTTCTCCGTGAGCCCACAAACACCCTCGACTGCCCGGAGGATGACAGCGTGCATGCCACAGATCCTCCACTGACTTTCGTCAGCACCAACTTCTTCGTCACCGGCCCCGGGGCTGATCCCTCGAGGGTACAGGTGATCAGCATCGACCCCTCTCCTGCCGCCGGCGTGCCCTACAGAGTGGAGAGCCACATCGAGTGGCCGACCCATTGCGATGATGCCGATAAAGTGTTCACCATCTGTCTGGAGGCTACCTTCGACGTCGAACCCAAAGATACCTGCTGCTTTAACGTGACCGTGTATAACCGACCTCCCCAGCTTACCTGCCCGGATTACGGCCACGTCGCTCCCAATCAAACCTTTGTCAGCACCGACTTCTCGGTTTTCGATCCGGACGGAGACCCGGTCGTTGTCACTCTACTCTCCATCGAGCCAGCTCCCACCTATGCTCCGAGCGTAGTGGAAAACCACGTGGAGTGGCGTACACGTTGCTCTGATGCCGGCAAGGATTTCGTTATGACGCTGGTGGGGACAGACCCGTGTGGACTGGCAGATACCTGTCAGTTCACCGTAACCGTCTCCTATGAGCCGGCACCCGATTTCTACATCTGGGTCTATCCGGTAACTCAGCAAGTGGCGGCCGGAGAAGCTGCCGACTATCTGGTGCAGCTTTATTCCCTTTATGGATTTGGTCAACCCTGTTCGCTGTTCATCTCCGGATTGCCAGATCCGCCCAATAGCGGATTCTTCGACGAGCAGGTTCTGGTCCCGACCAGCCATACCATGCTGCACGTTCAGACCACAGCTGAAACCCCTTCCGGCGCGCATACTCTTACCGTAACGGCGAAGGAAATCTCGGGACCTGCTACGCATACTGTGAGGCTCTACCTGGACGTGGCGGTGCCGCCCCCTGGTTCTGGTCTTGCCCACTCGTCAGGTGAGGAAGGTATAGGCGTGCGGGATAAGGATGGTAACCCCGCTGCTCCAGAGGGTCTTACCCTGTTCCAGAATCAGCCCAATCCATTTAATCCAGAGACCCGGGTCAGCTACTACCTGCCCACACCCTGTCAGGTCAAGCTCACCGTGTACAATCTGGTGGGACAAAGAGTGAAAACCCTCTTCCATGGCTATCAAGGTTCAGGGGTGCATACGGTCACCTGGGATGGCAAAAACGACGACCACCTCCGCCTGAGCAGCGGGATTTACTTCTGCCGACTGGAGGCGGATCAATTCTGTCAGACGAAAAAGATGACGCTGATGAAGTAGCATCCCGGCTCAACCACCCTCAAAAGAGAGAAGAGCCCTTCGGGCGACTGGCCCCGGAGGGCTCTTTGTTTCTGCATGAAAAAGTCCTTTTGGGGCACGATTCTTGCTCTATTTTCTTGTAGATCGGGGTGCCCGGACGGGATGGAGCCGGTCGGAGAATCAGGGTGGGAAAAAAAGTGATGAAAAGTCTTGACAAGGGACGAAAAGTTGTTATATTACGCTCAGTTAGGCGTATGTTTGAATTTGGTGAGATCGTTTCGCTACACAAAAACATATTCAAAATACGCCACTGACCCAAGGGCTGTGTTGTATCTATATCGACCTGTACCAGAGTTGGCTAATGCATCAGAGCTGCAACCGTATTTCCATCGCACATTCTCTCAGCAAGAGTATGTCTCAACGAGTGGGGAGGTAGTATGAGAAGAAATTTACTGCTCTTGATTATCAGCGTATTATCAATATCTGGTTTTCTGCTAACCGAGCCCGGTTTAGCCTACTATTACCCCCCCAGCAATACGCCCCCCGGTCCGCCCCCCAATTACGATCAGGTAGACACCATTTACTTTATGGGGACTCCAGAACTACCCCCACCCAGTCTCGACACCGCAGGGGGAGTCTACGTCTACTATGACCAGGGTATCTGGAACATTGCCAACCACATCTATTCTCAAGGCATGTCCTTGGAGCAATTTCACTGTTGCGTCTTAGCCGTGTTGAGCCAGCCTCCTACGCTGGGGGTAAATGTGTTTGTGGAGGAACTCGAGCTCTGGGGGGACACCATCGACGTTCAGTGCCTGAGGCAAAACGACAGATGGGGGTGGATACCCTGGGGCGACAGTTTGTACGAGATATGGTGGGACCTGACTACTCGAGAGTGGAAACTGGGAGAGGGCGACCCCAATGATTTCATGAGATTCAGGATCGCCGGAAGTGCAATTGATTTCAACTTATGGTCAAGCGGCCACGAACGGCCGTTTGGCACAGATCAGATATTCCTGGGCGCAAACAAAACCTCCCTCTCCTCGGTACCAGGCTTCACAGACATGGACTCGGTGTACGATCCCTATCAATCCCAGGCCGGGAGCGATCCCACTGGTGACCCAAACGTGACCATTTTTACCTCTAAGTATGACACACTGCGCTCCTATAACAAGAATGGCCTGATTGACTCGACCGATTCGTACAGTTGTAATCTAGCCTTGCAGTACGGACAGCGATATTCGGGGTCCTTTGCCTACGAAGGCGACGGAGTAGAGTTCTCCACCTCTCCGTTTTCTCCGCCCAACTACGATCCCAATATTTTCATAACGCCGGATACATCGGTCTTCCTCTGCCGTGGCGATTCGCTGAGGATTTGGATCTACGCTTCCGACCCCGATGCAGGTGACACCATTACGGTGGAGAAAACGTACGGAATAGGAACCTACGATCCGGTAACGGATCTTACTCCCATCTCCGACGAATTCTATTTTCTGCCTGACTCCAGCGGCGTTTACACCTTCATTTTCAGGGTCACTGACGATCAGGGAGCAACTGGGGAGGACACCAGTCACGTTACGGTGACGCTTAATCAGTCGCCTCAGATAGCGGTTTGCCCGAGCAATGGGAGCGTTCACGCCGGCGATACTTTCGTCAGCACCAGCTTCTCCGTGACCGATCCGGACGGTGGTCCCGCTGCGGTCACGGTACTTGATGTCACACCATCCTCCACCAATGCACCCTCCATAGTCGGAGACCACGTGGAATGGTTAACCACCTGTGCCGAGGACGGGGATTATGTGATTCGTCTGGTGGCAACCGACGACTGTGAAGCCCAAGATACCTGTGAGTTCGCGGTAAACGTATACAATCAGCCGCCGCAAGTCACCTGTCCGAATAACGGAAGTGTTCATGCGGGGCAGACCTTTATCAGCACGGACTTTTCGGTGACTGATCCAGATGGAGATACGGCCCCAGTCACCTTTTTGCACATCACTCCATCTGCCACCAACAACCCTTCCATGGTGGGCAATCACGTGGAGTGGATAACCACCTGCGGCGAGAACGGAGATTACCTTATCCGTCTGGTGGCGACCGATCCGTGCGGAGCCAAGGATACTTGTCAATTCACAGTGAACGTGTACAATCAACGGCCAGTTCTCACCTGTCCCGAGAACGGTAGCGTGAAACCAGGTAGCCTTTTTGTGAGTACTGACTATGCAGTGACTGATCCGGACGATCCGTCCGGCGTGGTGATATCGATAGCTTCCGTTTCGCCCACTCCTGTCAATGCTCCTACACTCATGGATACCCATGTAGAGTGGCAGACTACTGGCGATGACTTGGTTAACGGTCCAGACTTCACGATCACCTTGGTTGCCACGGATCCGTGTGGCCTGGCTGATACCTGTGATTTCCTAGTGAGCCTATACAATCCTCCTCCCGTGATCACACCTCCTCCCAATGACTCCGTTCACGCTGGACACTATTTCGTTAGTGAAGATTTTTCCGTTTCTGATGCCAAAGGGTCAGTAACGGTAACTATCTGCGGTATAAATCCTGGCTCGGCTCACGCACCCACGATCGTGGAGAACCACGTAGAATGGCAGACTGAGTGTGATGAGGCCGGTATTGTCTTCACCATATGTCTGGAGGCCACGGATGAGTTCGGAGCCAAAGACACGGGTTATTTCGATGTCACCGTCTACAATAACGACCCTCAGCTTACCTGCCCTGATGATGACAGCATTCATGCCACCGACACCTTTACCAGCACGGGATTCTCCGTATACGACCCGGATGGAGACCCTGTTACGGTTGCTTTTCTGGATATAACTCCCCCTGCCACATTTAATCCCACCATCGTGGGGTCTCACGTAGAGTGGCCGACCACCTGCCAGGAGGATGGAGATTACCTGATTCGTCTGGTTGCAATTGATTCGTGCGAAGCGGAGGACACCTGTGGGTTTACAGTGACCGTCTACAACCGACCGCCTGAGATTACCTGTCCAGAGGACGACAGCGTCCACGCAGGAGATACTTTCATAAGTACCGACTTCTCCGTGTACGATCCGGATGGCGATTTCATATCAGTCTACTTGTTGGATATCACCCCGCAGCCGACCCACTATCCCACCGTCGTCGACAGCCACGTGGTCTGGGAGACCACTTGCGACGACATCGGAGTATATGTCATTCGACTGGTCGCAAGCGAGATGTGTCAGCCTGCAGACACTTGCGGATTCACCGTAACCGTATACAACCGACCTCCAGACTTGGTCTGCCCGCTGGATGATAGCGCTAATGCGGGTTACCTGTTCGTGAGCGGGGATTTCTCTGTTTCCGATCCGGATGACCCTACCGGAGTGGTGGTAACTCTCGAATCCGTCTCCCCAACTCCGACCTATCCACCCAGCATAGTGAATAACCATCTGGAGTGGGAGACCTGCTGCGGTGATCTGGTCGCCGGACCCGTTTTTACATTCACTTTGGTGGCCAGCGACCCTTGCGGCGCAAAAGATACCTGTGAGTTCGAAGTCACGGTTTACGATGTGCCTCCTGAGATCATCTGTCCTCAGTACGATTCGGTTCACGCGGGAGATTACTTCGTAAGCTCAGATTTCTCCGTCTCTGATCTGAGGGGCGAGCCAGCAACGGTAAGTTTGTGTGGCATAGACCCTCCTCCTACCTCTCCACCCTCGATAGTCGAAAGCCACGTGGAGTGGCAGACCCACTGCGCTGACGCAGGAAACATCTTCACAATTTGTCTGGAGGCCACGGACACTTGCGGTTCTGTGGATTCGTGCACTTTCGACGTGAAGGTGTACAACTACGCTCCAGACTTAATCTGTCCGGAGAACGGCGAGGTGTACGCGGGAGATAACTTCATAAGCGCGAGCTTCTCTTTCACCGATCCTGAGGCTGATTCAGTGAGGGTAGTACTCAGCAGCGTGACTCCCGCTCCGACTAATTCACCCATTATAGTTGGGAATCACGTTGAGTGGCAGACCGACTGTGCTGACGCCAACATCATATTCACCATTTGTCTGGAAGCTATCGATAGTTGTGGAGCCAGCGACACCTGCTGTTTTGAGGTGGTTGTCGATAACCAGCCTCCTGAACTCACCTGCCCCCATGATAGCACCGTCCACGCCGGAGAGACCTTGGTTTCAAGCGACTTTTCGGCGAGCGACCCGGACGGTGATCCGGTTGACGTCACCTTGCTTGACATTGTCCCCACCCCGACAAACCAGCCTCACATCGTGGACAGCCACGTAGAGTGGATCACCACCTGTGCCGAGAATGGAAACTATCTTATACGTCTGGTGGCAACCGACCTGTGCGGTCTCAAGGATACCTGCGGGTTCACCGTTAATGTTTACAATCAGCCCCCTGTTCTTGTCTGCCCGGAGAGCGGAACCGTACACGCTACGGAGACATTCTCCAGCAGTAATTTCTCTGTTTCTGATCCGGAAGCAGATCCTACTTCGGTGGCGGTCTTGGACATCAGTCCGTCCGCGACTAACCCTCCAATCATCGCGGGCGATCACGTAGAGTGGGTGACCACCTGCGCCGAAGACGGAAACTACGTCATCCGTCTGGTGGCAGCAGATGATTGCGCAGCCAAAGATACTTGTGAGTTCATAGTAAATGTTTACAATAATCCTCCTCAGCTTGTCTGTCCGCCTGATGGAAGCGTCCAAGCTGGGCAGACGTTTATCAGCGATGACTTCTCCGCTTCTGATCCAGACGCGGATGCTGTGGTGGTAAGTGTTCACGGCATTACTCCCTCCCCTGCTCATGATCCCGTCATAGTAGGAAACCACGTAGAATGGTCCACCACGACGGCGGAGCAGGGCAGTTACGCTGTTATTTTAAGGGTTACAGACGAGTGTGGCCTTTTCACGGAGTGCACCTTCCACGTTACCGTGACTTTCCTCCCGGAGGGTGAAAACAAGGTCTGGATTGGCGAGATCGACTGCGTGAATCCCGGAGACTATGTGGTGCTGCCGGTTTATCTGGCTAACAACACGGTTCCATTCGGCGGGTTTGAGCTGGAGATAGAGTTCGAGTACACCGCCATGACCTTTATCGGCGCCTACATGGGCGAGGCCCTGACCTCGTTGTATCACGTCGTCCCATCACCCTTTGGAGACACCACGTACTCGTGGGAGAAATTCACTTACAGATTGCTCCCTTGCCCGCTGTGTCCCTGCTGCAAGTACAAGATCCTGCTGTTTGGCATGCACGAGCTCCCGAACGGTCCTCTCAATGTTGGTGCTTATCTCCCTGCGAACCCAACCGGTGAAGCCGAGCTGGCGGTTCTCCACTTTGTGGTGAACAACGATGAGAACCTGAGAGGCTACATGATTCCAGTGTGCTGGGAGTGGGAAGGCCCGTTCTTGGTGGATAATGAGTGGGTCGACCCGGACTGCGGTGAGAACACGTTGTCCGATCCCACTGGTGACATTCTGTACACCAGTGCTCTGGAGTGCCAGTTCAGGCTGGATGCGTGCGATGATCCCGGCTTCCAGCCAGTGGAGCAGGTGCTCACATTCCAGAGTAACAACTGCGGACAGGTCTGCGGCGGCATTCTGGTTTGCCCGAGCGGCGGTATGGAGTGCAAGCGCGGAGACG
>JABAOF010008962.1_pt1 | contig 28444 bp, 24 predicted proteins | sample 7062171 | NCBI WGS metagenome assembly JABAOF01 (sample SAMN14538628, study PRJNA623070) | marine sediment metagenome | biome: marine biome [ENVO:00000428]; feature: marine pelagic biome [ENVO:01000023]; material: deep marine sediment [ENVO:00002113] | place: India: Gulf of Khambhat ...
AGAACCTAGGTTTGGCACGTATAGAATATGTACTACGCAGATTCGCACTAGTACCGATCATGCAATATTTCAACCGGAAATCAAAAGGCTGGAAATCCCAAGCCTCACACCATCCGTACAATGACCATAGAGCTTTCCTGTTGCTTGAAGTTATTCAGCCACGCAATAGTTTGAAGTTCGTGTCCAGTGACGTTTTCTCAGGCTCCGACCTTTTTGTGACCATAATAGCCCTAAGGCAGGAATTTAGCGGTTTTTGCAAGAAGGCCAGAATTGAAAAAAGAAAGGATTACGATTTCAGAGCGGAAAATCTGATGCGAAAAAGCGTGCTTTTTATAAGGGATCGTCCGGGAAAACGGTTTGAGAGGGTTCTGTTCCATACATGCGTAAGAATGAGAAAGTTAAGGAGCTAAGTAGGATTGAAATGAATAGAACTTTCTTTTGTGGTGGGAATTTGGAAGTGTTGTTCCAACCCAAGGCCGCAGTCAATTGAGTCTTAAGTCTTCTTCCCGAAGACGACCACTTCGGTAATTGCCTTGTCTAGAGAGCCTTTAACTGTCCAATAGTCTTTATCTGCAACTCCCATTTTTCGAAGCTGGGCTTCGGCTTTCTCTTTTTCTGACATGGCCTGGGCTATATCGATCTCACTGGCGAGTTGAGCGGTTTCTGACAGAATTGTGACCTTATCCGGTAGAACCTCCGCAAATCCCCATGTTACCGCCATATATCGCTTCGTTGTCCCCTGGCGGTACATGATCTCCCCGATTTTCAAGGCGGTCACAAAAGGAATATGCCCGGGAAGGACCCCGAACTCCCCCTCGACTCCCGGAGCTGTCACCTCGTCAACTTCTTCGCTCAGGACCATTCTTTGGGGTGTCACGACTTCTAAGAGAATCTTCCCTTTCATCAAACCCAACCCGCCTCATCCGGTGACTCAAGCTATCGGCTCATAGCCATTAGCTCTCAGCTAATCGGTCTAAGCTTCCCGTTAGGTCGCCAGTTTCTCGGCTTTCTCGAACACTTCCTCGATAGTTCCCACCATGTAGAAGGCCTGCTCTGGAATCTCGTCATGTTTACCTTCCACAATCTCCCTGAAGCCTTTGATCGTATCCGGAAGTTTCACGTATCGGCCTTCTGTTCCTGTAAACTCCTCCGCCACAAAAAAGGGCTGAGACAGAAAACGTTGGATCTTTCTCGCCCGAGCAACAATCTGTTTGTCATCCTCAGAGAGCTCATCCATCCCAAGGATCGCAATAATATCCTGGAGATCCTTGTATTTTTGGAGAATCTGCTGAACTGACCGAGCCGTCTCATAGTGCTCTTCCCCAACAACGACTGGATCGAGAATCCGAGATGTAGAATCCAGGGGATCCACTGCTGGATAGATCCCCATCTCAACGATTTGACGTGATAGAACGGTCGTCGCATCCAGATGGGAAAAGGTGGTCGCAGGCGCCGGATCTGTCAGGTCGTCTGCGGGAACATAAATCGCCTGAACCGATGTGATCGACCCCTTGGTGGTCGATGTAATCCTCTCCTGGAGCTCCCCCAGGTCAGTCGCCAGTGTGGGCTGATATCCGACAGCCGAGGGCATCCTTCCCAGAAGAGCCGAAACCTCAGAGTTTGCTTGAGTGAAACGAAAGATGTTGTCGATAAAGAGGAGAACGTCCTGGCCTTCCTCGTCTCTGAAGTACTCCGCAGCCGTCAGGGCTGAAAGCCCCACTCGGGCACGAGCGCCGGGGGTTTCGGTCATCTGGCCGAAGACCAGGGCGGCTTTGTCGATCACCTTCGAGTGCTTCATCTCGAGCCAGAGATCATTCCCTTCCCTGGTCCGTTCACCCACGCCTCCGAAGACGGAGAAACCGCCGTGCTGAATGGCGATATTGTGAATCAACTCCATAATCACCACGGTCTTGCCAACACCAGCACCACCGAACAAGCCAATCTTTCCACCTCGCGCATAGGGCTCTAAAAGATCGATCACCTTGATCCCTGTCTCGAACGCCTCTACCTGCGTATTTTGATCAAGAAAGCTCGGGGCCGGTCGATGGATGGGGTACCTCTTTTCGCCCTTTAAGGGGGGACCATCATCAACGGGTTCACCGATCACGTTCAGCACGCGTCCCAAGACCTCCCGACCCACAGGCATGGTGATGGGTTGTCCTGTGTCCACAGCTTTCATGCCACGGACCAGTCCATCGGTAGAGTCCATGGCAATGCACCGAACCGTGTTCTCTCCCACATGCTGCGCCACTTCCACAACCAGATTCCCTTCCTTGTCACTGATTGAAGGATTGGTTATTTTCAGGGCATTGTATATTTCGGGTAATTCCCCTGGTTCAAACTCGGCGTCTACCACCGGTCCGATGATCTGAATTATCTTCCCCTCTCCCATCGTTCCTCCTTCCTACGGATGGCCATACTGTCCCTTTCATTGTTCAGATTTCGATTCTATCTGCTATAAGAGAATGGGTTGTCCTTGACAATCACTGGCCCTGTCATTTCAGGGCCTCTGTTCCTCCGATAATGTCCATGAGCTCTTTTGTGATGGCTGCCTGCCGAGCCCGGTTGTAATTCAGCGTCAGCTTTTCCAGCATATCCTGGGCATTGCTTGTGGCTGAATCCATGGCTGTCATCCGTGCACCGTGTTCGCCTGCCTGAGACTCCAAAAACGCTCGGTAGAACTGAAACACTACGTGTCGAGGCAGTAAGGTCTCCAGGATCTCTTCTTCGTTTGGCTCATAAATATAGGACGTCACGACATAACCCGGCTCGACGGGAATAGGATCGATAGGCAAAAGCTTGACCAGGATCGGACGCTGAGAGATGGCTGATCGGAATTCATTATAGACCAGATAGATCTCGTCAAATACTTCACTCGTATAGGCCTCGATAATCTCATTGGCAATGGCCGAAGCGGTTTCGTAAATCTGCGCCCCAAAGATGTTGATCTAGTGATTCCTGATCGTATAGTTCCGCCTTGAAAAATACTCCAGCGCCTTACGTCCAACCGTAATGAGAGTGACCTCCTCGAAGACCTCTTCATTTTCACGGATGAATCGCTCTGCTGTCCGAAATACATTCTGATTGAATCCTCCGCAAAGGCCCCTGTCCGATGAGATGGGCATGAGTTCCACCTTACGGACCTCTCGCCTGGCAAGAAGGGGGTGGGCCCTCGGCTCGGTCCTCAGACTAAGACTTCCCAGGACTTCTCTCAGCTTGATCGTATAAGGCCTCGTTTCGAAAATTGCCTCCTGAGCCCGTCTCAGTTTCGCCGCAGCGACCATTTTCATGGCCTTGGTGATCTGTTGGGTATTTTGAATACTGACGATTCTTCGCCGAATGTCTTTCAGAGTTGGCATTCGTCGCCTTTCAACTCACTCCATTGAGAGCTTTTGTCTCCTCTCCTCACCCGGTACTCGAGTTGACGGCAAAAAGGGAAAAAGATCTAAAAATGCCATCGGGAATCAGGAGAGACAGGCCACTGGAACTGCATCCCACTTCCTTTGGCCGTGGTTCTTTATCCTCCATCTGTTGGCCCTGTCGCCTCTGAAGCGGTAAACTGTTCCTTAAACTCCTCCAAAACCTTATCAAGTTTCTCCTGGGTCGGATCATCTAGTTCTTTTTTGTCCCGGATGCCGTTGCCGATTTCGGGGTATTTCGCTTCGAGAAAATCATAGAGTTCTCTCTCGAACTTGAAGATCTCCTGTGCTTCAATGTCATCTAACGAGCCGTTGACCCCCGCATAGATTATGATGATCTGCTTCTCGACAGGGACGGGCTTATACTGTCCCTGTTTCAACACCTCCACCAATCGAGACCCTCGAGCGAGCTGTGCCTGGGTTGCCTTGTCCAGATCGCTTCCAAACTGTGCGAACGCGGCCATCTCCCGATACTGAGCAAGATCCAGGCGAAGGGATCCGGCCACCTGCTTCATCGCCTTGATCTGAGCGTTCCCCCCGACTCGGGAGACCGACAGCCCTACATTAACGGCAGGGCGGACACCAGAATAGAAAAGGTCTGTCTCAAGATAGATCTGTCCGTCAGTAATAGAAATCACATTCGTTGGGATGTAGGCTGACACATCTCCCGCCTGCGTCTCGATGATGGGCAGGGCGGTTAGAGACCCCCCCCCAAGTTCATCACTGAGCTTTGCGGCTCTTTCGAGGAGCCGCGAATGGAGGTAGAAGATATCGCCGGGGTAGGCCTCCCGCCCTGGAGGCCTTCTTAGAAGGAGAGACATCTGTCTATACGCCCAGGCATGCTTTGAAAGATCGTCATAGATCACGAGGGCATGTTTACCATTATCGCGAAAATACTCGCCAATGGAACATCCCGTGTATGGTGCAATGAATTGCATCGGAGCCGATTCACTGGCACTTGCAGAAACGACAATCGTGTAGTCCATGGCACCAAAGCTTCGCAGCTTATCGACCACCTGGGCCACGGTGGATCGCTTCTGCCCGACGGCTACGTAGATACAAATGACATCTGTCTCCTTCTGGTTGATAATCGTGTCTATGGCGAGAGCCGTTTTTCCTGTTTGCCTGTCGCCAATGATCAACTCTCTCTGACCGCGTCCGATGGGAATCATGGAGTCGATCGCCTTGAGGCCGGTCTGCAACGGTTCCTTCACCGGCTGACGAATCACGACCCCCGGAGCCTTCATTTCGACGCTTCGGAACTCTTTCGATTCGATCGCCCCCACCCCATCAACGGGATGGGCCAGGGCATTAACAACCCGACCGATAAGAGCATCTCCCACCGGCACCTCGACAATCCGTTTGGTTCTCTTCACCAAATCGCCTTCTTTGATAAGGAAATCCTCTCCCAGAAGGGCGGCTCCCACATTGTCCTCCTCAAGGTTGAGAACCATACCAAAAACATCGTGGGGAAATTCGAGTAGCTCTCCTGCCATGGCATTCTCAAGGCCATGAACCCGCGCAATCCCATCACCAACGGTCAGCACCACCCCGGTCTCGCTTATGTCTATCTGCCGTTCATAGCCTCTGATTTGCTCTTCGATCACACGACTGATTTCTTCTGCCTTGATCTCCATACAACTACCCCCTCGCCACGGTTTCTTTTATTTTTAGGAGTTGTGTCCTGAGACTCCCGTCTAACACCAAACCGCCAATCTTCGTCACCACTCCCCCGATGAGGGACGGATCCCTTGTAGTCTCGAGGATCACTTCTCTTCCTGTCACAACCGCAAGCTTCTTCTTGATTTTTTCCCCCTCTTCTTTTGTCAGGTCCATGGCAGCGTATACCTTCGCCCGAACGCGTCCTAGCGATTCATCTGCCATCTCCTGATAAACAGATACGATGAAGGGAAGGTATTTCATGCGGTTTTTGACCAGGAGAAGCCTGAGCAACCCGAGTACGGCTGGACTCATCTCTGTTGCTCGCGCAACTTCCGCAAGGACGTCCTGTCGCCGGTCGAGATCGTAGAGTGGGTTGTTGACGACCTCCCAGAACTTCGTCACCCGCTCGATCAGAACAGACAATGACGACAATTCGTCGCTGATCTCCTGGACGCGTTTCTCCTTTTTTGCAAGAATGAGCAGAGCCTTGGCGTAACGCCGGGCTATTGTCATCTTGGTCATGAGGGGGTCTCCATCTTGGCTATGTAATCGTCCAACAATCTTTTTTGGTCGGACCGACTCATGCCCTTTTTTAGAATCTCCTCGGCCAGTTTCACGGCTAGATCCGTCATATCCTCCCTGAGGATATTCTGGGCTCGTCGGATCTCCTGCTCGGCTGTAGCGCGAGCCTGGTTTCTAATGTTTTCTGCCATTCTTTCGGCCTCGCTGACTATCCGAGCCTTCTCCTTTTCTCCCTCTTCCCTCAGGGCACGCTGCACCTCCTGGATTTCCTCGTCGATATGGGCCAGTCGTTTTTCGTATTCCCGTATCTTCTTTTCAGCCTCAGCTCTGGCCTTTTCTGCATCTTCGAGAGCCTGTCTAATCTTGGCCTGGCGATTCTTCAGGAAATTCCCCAATGGCTTGGAAAGAAATTTGATGAGGATGGCCATAAGAATCAAAAAGTTCAACACCTTAAAGGCAAAGCTCAGCAACGGATCGTGGGTAATCCGCTCGGCAATGGCACACCCGGGAAGAAAAAAGGCGGCCAAAAGTCCGAATCCGATGATCCCAACCGAGTGTCGACCAGGATGATTCACTATCGCCATTAGATCTCCCTTCCAAGGACTCGGCACGCAATTTCTCTTGCCATCTCTTGAGCCCTCTTCTCAAGCTCCCGTCTCACTCGGTCAGCGTCATTGGCAATCTGCTTTCGAATAATTGGTATATCCCGTGCCATCTCTGTTCGGGCTTTTTGGACAATCTCTTTGGCGGCATTTTCACCCTGTTTTCGAACGTGCTCTTTTTCAGCGGCCGCCTGGACCTTTGCCTCCTGGATTCTTGCCTCATACTCCTCGAGCTTCTTCTGAATGTCAGCCTCCATAAGTCGAGCCGTCTCCGTAGTCCCCTCGATCCGCTCGCGGCGTTCGTTCAGAACTCTCACTATCGGCTTGAATATGAGGTAGTTCAGAATCCAGAGAAAAATGATAAAATTCACAATCTGGATAATAAGACTCTGATTAATCTCGATCATTTCGCATACACCTGGGATAAGATACTAAATTTTATGGGATTTATAGGGTGGGTCAATTTACAGAGACGGACCAGATTCGTACCACATCTCACTTGACTTGTCAAGAATGAAAAAGAGTTTGACTTTTTGTTTTTTTACGATTATTTTAGTTTATATGTTTTAAATTATGTTAACTAATAACAACCTCTAGATGGCCTCGACTCCTTGGATTTTCGTGTGATGAGCTGGACCGTTGGATAGGAATCAACATGCATAGAATGACCTTAAAACTCTTATAGATGTCTGGTCAAGGGGTAAAGGCGCCTCCAGTTGCGACAGGAAAAGCCCACCGTGGATTTAAGGGACAAGGAGATCCTCAACGAATCAGAGTTGATGGTTTTTCTGGGAGTCTCCAGAACAACGCTTTGGAAGTTGCGACGGGAGCGAAACCTGCCATACGGCCGGGTTGGCAGGGAATATCGTTACCTGAAAACCGATATCATCAACTGGTTGAAAGGATCGAAGTATCAAGGAGGAACGGAACAGACCCGATTCGATTTCTCTAAGAAAAAATGACTCCCCGGTCATGGTGGTGATTGTTAGTATGTTATCGAGGGCCGGCCATACTTAGGTTCAGGAAAACTCACATGGTTAGGCAGACTCAATGCTCACCACCGAGGCACAGAGAACGGGGAGATACAATTTCCTCTCTTTGCCGGCAGACAACGATAAAAGAATAGTTTCAGCAATATCGGGCAATACGCATTACATCTGTGCAAAGGACGGGATCGACATGCCGATTATCCTCTCGCGGTGGGCAGAAACACAAATTTTCGCTGCCTTTCGCGTCTCCGTGGTTGGTCAACGCGAGTTACGATGCGTAAAACTCAGCATGAGGCCGTGCATGAATTGTGCTGATGTCTAAGGGTGAGATGGAAACAAACAATAAAGGAATCCGAACCCGCTTTCCTCCCAGTCCCACAGGTTATCTTCACATTGGTGGAGCCAGAACCGCATTGTTCAATTGGCTTTTCTCCCGACACCATGGAGGACAATTCGTTCTAAGGATTGAAGACACAGACCTAACACGTTCCAGCCGAGAGGCGGTTGATGTGATACTGGAGAGTATGGAGTGGCTGGGTCTCGATTGGGATGAGGGGCCGTTTTTTCAGTCTCAACGGCTAGAAATATATCGAAGCCACGTTCAGCACCTCCTCGACCACGGCAGCGCTTTTCGCTGCTTCTGTAGCCCTGAGGAGTTGGAGAAAAAGAGAAAAGAGGCTCTCAAAGAGAGAAAAAAACCCAAATACGATGGAACATGTCGAGATCTCACACCCCCTTTTCCTGACCGTCCCCATGCGATCCGGTTTCGAAGTCCTCAGGAGGGGCAAACAGTCGTTAAGGATTTGATCAAAGGAAAGATCGTCTTCGAGAACTCAGAGCTTGACGATCTGATTATTCAGCGAAGCGACGGGATGCCCACATACAATTTCGCTGTGGTCGTCGATGATGTGACTATGGGCATCACCCATGTCATTAGGGGGGATGACCACGTTAACAACACACCGCGTCAGATACTTCTGTTCCAGGCATTGGGTTACCCACTCCCGCGATTTGCCCATGTCCCCATGATCCTGGGTTCCGACAAGAAACGCTTCAGCAAACGCCATGGAGCTGAGTCTGTCCTGGCATACAGAGATATGGGCTATCTGCCTCAGGGTCTTATTAATTATCTGGTCAGATTGGGATGGTCCCATGGCGATCAGGAGTTTTTCACGGTTGAAGAAATGATCGAGAAGTTCTCCCTTGACAACGTTGGCACGTCTTCGGGGATGTTCAATCCGGAAAAGCTTCGAGCCATCAATGGCGATCACATCAAAGCGAGTCGTCCAGAGGATCTTGCCGACGCCCTGATCCCCTTCATCGAGGCAAAAGGGTACGCCGTCGAGAAAGGAGAGAGACTCAAAAGGATTATAACGGCATTCAAGGAAAGAGCGAAAACCCTCGTAGATCTTGCCGACCAGGCTGAGTTTTGTTTCCGTGAGACCATTGAATATGAGGAGGAGGCTGCCGCGACGTTCCTCGACCCGGAGGCTCTCCCCATGCTCGAATCGATAGCACGAAAGATAAGAAGCATTGAGGATCTGGATCAGGAAAAACTCGAGGCCTTGTTTCGGGAGCTGGCCGATGGGCGGGGAGTGAAACTCGTCAAAGTGGCCCAGCCGGTCCGTGTCGCTCTCACCGGCAGAAGCACAAGTCCAGGCCTTTTCGAGGTGATGGGCATTCTCGGGAAGAATGAGGTTCTAGAAAAGTTGGACAGGGCGATTGAGTATATTCGGAACCATAGCACGGATGACAGAAATGCCTGAAAGGAATCGCTCTTCAGTGCGCCACATCTCCTTCTCGAGTCGTCAGTTTCCGTTTGTCGGGGGTCGGTTTTGATAGGCTATTCAGACCATCAGATTTCCAAGGAAATGGGCCAGCCCGCCTCAATACACCTGTCCCAGTGGGTCCGTTCTGGTCTCTATGCGACGACCCACGGACTACAAACTATAGAGGGACCGAATCACGAAGCACGGTAACCAAAAGGACTGATCTATTCCTAGAGCTTGGTGACAAACCCCCATTTCTTTCGTTTCTTCCGGCAGTGAAGAGGAGCCGAAATATGAAACTTAAAACCCTTGAAATCCACGGCTTCAAATCTTTTTCCGATCGGGTCAGCTTTTCCTTTCCTTCGGGAATAACGACCATCGTCGGTCCCAATGGTTGCGGAAAAAGTAATATTCTCGACGCAATCCTGTGGGCTCTCGGCGAGAAGAATGCCCGTCACCTCCGGGGAAAGGTAATGGAGGACGTGATTTTTGGAGGGGCAGATCAAGCGAAGCCTCTGGGGATGGCCGAAGTCAATTTGATACTGGCGAACGATGACGGAGGGTGCCCTGAAAAATACAAGAGTTTCGAGGAAATAATGGTCAGTCGCCGTCTCTTTCGATCTGGTGAGAGCGAGTATCTTATCAACAACGCCCCGTGCAGACTTAGAGACGTGGTGGACTTGTTCCTGGATATGGGCATGGGGCATCAAGCCTATTCCCTTGTCGAGCAGGGAAAGATAGAGGCCATCATCAATGCAAAACCTGAGGAGAGGAGGATCTTCATCGAGGAAGCCGCTGGAATAGCTAAGTTTCGGGAGCGCAGAAGGGAGGCCCTCCTCAAGATGGATCACACCGAGCAGAACCTCCTCCGCATTCAGGATGTAGTCGCTGAAATCCGCAGACAGATTCACTCCTTGGAAAGACAGGTGAAAAAAGCCGAACGATTCAAACGCTTGAGAAAGGAGATCCGGGAGGGCGAACTGCTCCAAGCCTACACCGAGTACAGCCGCTTGGGCGAGGAACAGAATCAGAGCGAAGCAGTCCTTGGCGGTTTGAAAGGAGATGAGGCATCCTTATCGGCCCAAATCCAGGAAAGAGAGAAAACGATCACGGCCTTAAAGACCCAGTGTGCCGAGTGGGAGGAACGGATCAAATCAAGTGAACGAACGGTTTACGAAATCAGAGCACACATCGATCGAGAACAGGGCAGGATTGAGGCGGGCGATCGGGAAGTCGCAAATCTGAAACGCCTCGACACACAGTACGGGACTGAGATCGATGAGTTGAATGCAAAGGTCCGGGCCGCTAAAAACCACCGAGCGGTTCTTCAGGACGAACTCACGGAACTGGGTCGTAGAATCATCGAGAAGGAGAAAGAGTTAGGAGAGAAAAGCAACAAATGGCAGGCCCTTCATGAACGCTACGATGAGGCTACACGGAGCCTAGAAGATCATAAAGCCGATCTTGTCGAGCTTCTCTCCCAGCAGTCCGAAAGAACCAATCAGATTAGCTTCTGTGACCGGACCCTCACGGAACTAGGCGCTAGAAAACAACGCAACAAACAGGAGATGGAGGAAACGGAGAAGAATCTCAAGAGCAATCGTTCTCACCTTGGCGAAAAAGAGACAGCCCGAGAATCACTTGAAAAGAAAAATCGCACGTGTGAGGAGGAAACGGAAGCCCTAAGGCAGGATGTTGAGTCCCAAGAGGGAGACCTCAACCAGGAGGAATCCAGCCTCAGGGATGCAGACCATCAGCACCAGCTGGTTTGGTCCAAGTTGCAATCCCTCGAAGAGCTGAACAGAAGCTTCGAAGGGTATGATGAGGGAGTCAAAACGGTGATGCGCTCCCGAGGGTCGGAGCTCAGAGGTATTCGGGGCCTGGTGGCCGACATCATCGAGACTGAACCTCGATATCAGGCCGCCCTCGGGGCAGTCCTCGACCATCGCTTGCAGTACCTGATTGTGCAGAGTCACAAGGATGGAATAGATGCAATAGAACTGCTCAAAAAGCAAGGGACCGGGAGAATTGGTCTTATTCCCATGAACCTGAAGAGAGAGGAAAACCGTTTGTCGGCAACACTCAAGGCAAGAAATGGGGTCATCGGCCCCCTTCTGAACCATGTCAAATTGAAAAGTGGATACAAAGACCTGGGGGATTTGCTCCTCGGTAATACGTGGTTGATAGAGAGCTTAAATCAGGCGATCGATGTCTGGCTGAATGACAACTCTTTTCACTCCCTGGTGACCCTCGGGGGAGAGGTCATCGATGCCGCAGGAATCATCATCGGCGGGAGTGGCAAGGGCCAGGCTTTCGAAATTCTGGACCGACGAAACAGAATCACAAGTCTCACTGCCAAGGCTGCCCAAAGCCAATCAAAACTCGACAGGATGCTAGCCGATTTGAAAGAGAAGAAAGAAAAGCTTACCCAGTTACGTCTCGATTTGGACGCTAAGGTGACGGAAAAACAAGCCCTGGCCATGGATCTGGTGGCCTTGGAAAGGGACATCGAAAAACATGCTCGTGAGGTGGACGAGGACGAAAAGCGTAGGGAGGTTCTGAGCTTCGAACGTAACCAGATCGACTCTCAGATTTCCGACATAGAGAGTGAAAGACTGACGGCAACGCAACACCTGGAGCGACTCGAAAGTGAAGTCAGGAAAAAAAGAGAAACCATCCAAAAGGCACAGGCCACCCTAAATGAGGCTGAGCGCCAAAGAGGCGTGATGGATGAGGAGATGACTCAGGTCAAGGTGAAAATCGCTGAATGGCAAGAACAGAGGAAAGGATCTCAGAGAAGCCTCGACTCTCTGGAAGATCAGGAAAAGGACTTACGGGAACAGATTTCAAAAAGACTCGAGATGCTCGAGGGAAACAGGAAAGCCATTCAAAAAACCGAACAGGATATCACAGAGTTACACGGTCAGGTTAAGGATTGGAAGCAGAAACAAGAGGAGGCAAAAAAACAGATCAGCCAGGAAAAGCAGGGATTACAGGCAAAATCGAATGATCTGAAGAAACTGGAGGACCTGAGCCGTGGAGACCAGACTCGGGTTGAGGATCTCAGAAAAAAGATCCACGATAATAACCTCAAATTGGCAGAGACCCATCTGAACATGAATCATGTGGTTGAGAGTATCGATGAAAGGTATCGAATCGACATTCGGGTGTCACCCATTCCAGAAGAGATTCGAACGAGGGAGGTTCCGGAACCTGACGAGTTAACCCGTCTCAAATCTTCTCTGGACAGCCTGGGTGAGGTGAATTTGGTGGCGCTCCAAGAATACGAGGATCTCAAAGAGAGATTAGATTTCTTGGTGAATCAGCAAGAAGATCTGAAGGCCTCCCTTGCCAGACTAAGAAAGGCGATTCAACGAATCGACCGCACGACAAAAAAACGTTTCATCAAGGCCTTTGAAGGAGCAAATGAGAAATTTCAAACCCTCTTCCCCAGGCTTTTCAACGGCGGTAAGGCGGCTTTGGTCATGACAGACGAGGAGGATATTCTAAATACAGGGATAGAGATTTTGGCACAACTTCCTGGCAAGCGCCTCCGACGTCTCGATCTCCTTTCAGGAGGCGAAAAAGCTCTTGTGGCCATTGCTTTGATCTTCTCTTTCTTTCTCTACAGGCCGACCCCTTTCTGTCTATTGGACGAGGTGGATGCCCCGCTGGACGATGCCAACGTAGCGAAGTTTCTCGAGATGGTTCAGGAGCTCTCGGATCGATCCCAACTTATTCTCATCACCCACAATAAGAAAACTATGGAGGTTGCCCAGACCCTGTATGGGATTACGATGGAATCCCCAGGCATCTCCAAAGTTGTCTCCGTGAAGTTGAATGAGTCGAGCCCTCCTCAATCCCCTCCGAATAGCTAAAACTGAGAAGGGATGCTGTGGATCTCGACTTGTTCTATTCCCCGCATGCCGCCCTTCACCTTTCCGGGAGCCAATCCCCGTGACCGAACGATCGATCATATCCCTCCAGAATTCGGCTAAACGACCTGAAGACAGAGATTCGAAAACACCACCCAACTGAATCCGAATCGATGCTCGAAGCTTCTGTCTAAGGCCTCCGAGAGTTCTCAAAAAACTTGACATTTCTGAGAATAGTGGTACATTAGACCCACTTTTTTTTCCTGGCTTAGCAGATGGCATATTTCTTCTCGAAATAACCGTCTCGAACATTCTGTTATCTTGAGTAGCAAATCGATCCGATCCGTTACAAGTTTCTGCACCCTTCTGGATTGTCACTCACACCACGATTGGAAAGGAGGTGATTTCTGTCAGAATTTGAGGCTTATCATCTCCTCGGCTTCATCGATGGCTGCAACAGGGTAAGGAGGTGATTTTTTGAGATCTAAATCCGCTCAAGCAAGGAGGTATCGCATGAGGAAAAGTCCAAAGATCATCGGAATAGTTGGAGTTTCTCTTCTGATCGGAAGTTTCCTTTTTGTCTCCCTGTCTCATGCCGCAGGCCTGGGTATAAAGTGGGGAGTTCTTCCCCCTCTAACAGGGCCATTCGCAACATTGGGAAAACATCAGATGCAGGGGACCGTGCTGGCTTTGGAAGAACTGAAGGCCGAGGGGGGCGTTTTTGAGGATCTCCAGTGGGTCATAGAGGACACGACCCTTAAGGCACCCGTGGCAGTTCAAAAGGCTGAGAAACTGATCGAGAAGAATGGCGTTCAGTTTATCACGGGAACGATCAGCAGCAGTTCCGCCCTGGCCGTTCGAGAGGTCGTCGATCGACATAAGGTCTTTTTCAATCCTACGGTGGGAGCCAACGTTGTCACTACGGCCGATGAAAAATGCAGTCGCTATCTCTTCCGGTCTGAACTGATGACCTGGCAGGCTGTTGGTGCTCTGGTCCACCTTGTAGAAGGTCTCGTGGACAAGGGGACCCTGGGTAACCGTTATTGGCTTGTCATCCCCGAGTACGCTTACGGCCTATCGATGCGAAAAACCTGGCGTGAAAAAACAAAGGGGTTTCTTACCGAGGTTGGTTACAGCGGTGAAAAAGGGTTTGGTCTAAAGGATCATTCGGCGATCATTACCGAGATCTCGGCGTCACGGGACGCCGGAAAAGTAGATTTTATCGTAACCGCTCTGTTGGGATCGCCCCTTGTCACATTCATGCAGCAGGCGCACGCCGCTGGTCTCATCGGAACCGGAGGGGGTAAGCTACCTGTGGTTGATCCGATTCTTCAGTTTAACGTTCGTGAGATTGGGGATATCGCCCTCGGCCATTACACCACAATCCGATATTCGGTGATCCATAAGTCCCGGACCAACAAAAAATTCGTTGATGCCTATAACAAACGGTGGAACGAATATCCGGAGAACTTCGGCCACAACGCTTACGTCGCCGTAAAGATGACTGGTCGAGCCATAAAACGCGCAAATTCGATTGACCGCGGCGCGCTCATGGCGGAGCTCGAGAAAGAGAGAAAATACAACGCCCCCATGGGCAGATCTTACTTCCGAGCGAGTGATCATCAGATCATTCGAAACATCGCGGCGGGACAGATCGTAAAATCCCCGGATTTCCCCTTCCCCGTGGAGAAACAGATAGGGAAAATGTTGGATGGGGAAGAGGGGATCGCAGGTATCGAGCAGAAGTGCAACTTCGAATAGTCCCTCAGAACGGGGAGGGGACATGCATCCCCTCCCCTCTTTCCTCTTAGTCCAGGACCGAGTCAATTAAAAAAAGAGACTATCAAAAGATGACGGAACTGAGGAATACCAGAAATCTTCTCAATATTCTCGTCTTAGCGGCGATATGTATCGGGATGATTTGGCTTATCTTTTACCAGATTCTCCCAAAGATGACGGTCAAGATCGCCATCAAGCAACTCCTCAACGGCCTGACCCTCGGACTCATGTATGTCATCATCGCTTCTGGCCTATCATTGATCTTTGGTTTGATGGAGGTGATCAATTTCGCTCACGGTGCTCTCTACATGCTCGGTGCCTATTTTGGCCTCACTTTCTTCAAACTTACTGGAAACTTCTGGCTCTCCCTCTTGGTGGCCCCCCTTATCGTTGGTGTTGTCGGGATGATGCTGGAATACTCGACCTTTCGACCCTTGTATGGCCGAACTCCCCTGTACCATATCCTTCTCACTTTTGGTCTCGTTTTGATCATCGGGAATGCTGCGGAATTGGTGTGGGGGAAAGCCTACCACATATTCCCCAGGCCAAAGGGATTCGCCGGGATCGTCGGCCTTTTCGGGTTCACCTATCCCTCTTACCGATTATTTGTCCTCGTTGTTGGCGTTGCCATATCGGTCTTCTTTTGGTTCATGCTGAAAAAGACACGATTTGGGCTGATTATCCGGGCGGGCACACACAACCGTGAGATCACCAGCGCCTTCGGGATCGATATTTCCAGATACTTTACGATTATCTTTGGCTTTGGTGTGGCTATCGCTGGTGCAGCCGGCGTATTGATGGCTCCTATCCTGAGCGTTCACCCCCACATGGGCGATGGCATCATCATTACAGCGTTTATCGTTGTCGTGGTGGGGGGGCTGGGTAGTCTCTCCGGGGCAGCCTTAGCGGGCATCCTGATTGGCGTTCTCGAGAGCTTCAGTGTCATCTTGTTTCCAGCTTTTACGGGGGCCATGATGTATATGGTGATGGTGGTTGTTCTTCTGGTTCGCCCTCAAGGCCTTTTGGGGGTTGAGGAAATTCGATGACATCAAGGCTTTCGACACTGCTGAGGGGACCAGAACGTGGCTATTACTGGTTTCTCCTCTTTCTCTTCGTGGGCGCTTTTCTCCCCTTAGGCGTTGTCACAAAGACCTTTTCTATCTTCTATCTTCGCTTCGGAACAGAACTCCTGATACTGGGACTCTTTGCCCTGAGCGTCGATATCATCATGGGTTATACAGGCCTTGTCTCGTTGGGCCCTGCCGCCTTCTTTGGCATCGGGGCTTACACGGCGGCCTTAACCCTTCTCAAGCTTTACAATTCGATCTGGCTTGCTTTACTCTTGACCCTGATCCTTTCCGGGATCGTTGCCTGGCTCATTGGGTACCTGTCCATCCGAATCAGGGGGGTCTATTTTGCCATGTTAACCCTCGCTTTTGCGGAAATGTTTCACGAGCTGGCCTTTAACTGGCAGAGTTTTACCGGAGGCTCTGACGGCCTTACGGGGGTTCCACGGCCGGAAATCGGCATTCCGCCATATGCGCTCAGTCTAGGCGATTCCTATGTGCTTTTCTATTTCGTCCTTGCCATCGTGGTTATCGTCTATTACGGGTCTGTCAGGCTTGTCAATTCCCCCTTCGGTCGAATCCTACAGGCCATCAGAGATAACGAGGAACGGGCAGAATTCATCGGCTATGATATTCGAGTCTTCAAACGCCGCGCCTTTGTTATTTCAGGGATAATCGGGGGAATTTCCGGATCGCTTTTCGCACTGCTACGGTTTGTCGATCCAGATGTCATCCACTGGTTTACTTCAGCCGAGGCCCTCGTCATGAACCTTTTTGGTGGCATGGGGACACTTTACGGCCCGATCATCGGTGCCATTGTATTTCTCTTTGCTAAGGATCTTATCAGTTCTTACACGGAACACTGGCGGCTTATATTGGGAATCATCTTTGTTGGGTTTGTCCTCTATTCCCCTCAGGGGATCGTAGGCCTGTCGCGAAAATTGAGAACAGGGATCGGTCCTCTCATGGATTCCCTATTCAACCGAACGGGGAAAAGGAAAGACAGCGAGGCATTGTGAGCTGGCCCAGGAGAGACGAATTCGGCTTCGATGCAGGAATCGTCTCATGAACATGGATAGTGAAGGATCATCGATGTCAGAAACGAATCGAATTGAAGCTCCCATTCTGGAGACCGATCAGATCTCAAAAGCTTTCGGGTTGATGGTGGCGGTCAACCGTCTCGACCTTCAGGTGAAAAGAGGCGAACTCAAGTCGATTATCGGCCCGAACGGGGCTGGGAAAACCACGCTTTTCAACCTGATTAGTGGTAAGATACGACCCACCCAGGGTACGGTCAGATTCAAAGGAGAAGACGTCACCGCTCTGCCTCCCAGCGTGATCGCTCAGAAGGGTTTGGCCAGGTCCTTTCAGATCACAAATATTTTCCCTGATCTTACGGTATTTGAGAATGTCCGAATCGCGGTCCAGCAGAGGCACACGAAAAGATCAGCCTTCTTTACTCTCGCCTGGACGCTCAGTGACATCAACGAAAAGGCGGAGGAGATTCTGAGACAGGTCGGCCTGGCCGAGCATAAGGACCAACTGGCCAAGAATCTATCCTATGGAGACCAAAGACATCTTGAGATCGGAATTACCCTGGCAATGGAACCAGACCTGCTCCTCCTCGATGAGCCCACCTCAGGCATGTCTTCCTTAGAGACCCGCGAGACGATCCACCTTATTGAGAGGCTCACCGAAAAGGTGACAATCCTCCTGATAGAACACAAAATGGACGTGGTCATGACTCTATCACAGAAGGTTTTTGTCATGCACTATGGTGAGAAGATAGCCGAAGGAACGCCCAAGCAGGTAGAAAGAGATCCCCGGGTCCGGGAAGCCTACCTTGGAGGTTTATAGTGCTCAGTGTTGAAGATATTCACACCTATTACGGGCCGAGCTACATCCTTCACGGGATTTCCCTCAACGTAAAGGGGAAGGAGGTCGTCTCTCTCCTCGGTCGGAACGGGGCGGGGAAGACGACCACGATTCGGAGCATCATGGGACTGACGCCCCCACGGGAGGGAGATATCACCTTCCTCGGTAAGAAGATCGCGAGGAGACCGCCTCACGAGATCTTTCGCCTCGGAATCAAACTCGTTCCTCAGGGGAGACAAATCCTTCCGACTTTGACCGTCGAGGAGAATCTAAAACTCGCCTTGCTGAAAGCTGACGTGGAAAAGGGACAGAAGGAGGCCCTGCGAAAGGTCTATGAAAAGTTTCCCATCCTGGAGTCACGGAAGAAACAACCTGGAGGCCACCTCAGTGGGGGAGAGAGGCAGATGCTTGCCATTGCACGGGTTCTTCTGGGAAAAACGGGCCTGATTCTCTTGGACGAACCGACCGAGGGGCTTGCCCCGCTGATCGTGCAGGAGATCAAAGACATTATTCTGGACATCAAGAAAGAAGGCGTCGCAATTTTCATTGCAGAACAGAATGTCAAAATGGCTTTAGAGACTGGCGATCGTCATTATATTATCGACAAGGGCAAGGTGGAATTCGAAGGGACTGGAGAGGATTTGACGGAAAGCACGGGTGTGATGGAGAGCTATTTGGGAATCACGGCCTAAGAAGCTTCCACGGTCTTCGTTCTCCAGACAGGACGGAGACAAATGAGGAGTTTTCTCAGTTTGCAAAGAAAGAGATTTTTAGCCCTCTCCTGTCTTAACACAATTTTGGATTCGGTGACCAAACCCTCATATCTCTTCGGTCCTGTGCTTTCGCGTTAACCCCTTTCCCACTGTCTGTTGGACACATAGTGACGGGCCGTTGCCCAATTCCCTTTTCTCGTTTTTTGTCTGATGAAAGCGGGCTTCCATTGAAGCATCAGTTTCTCTCGTTCGCTCTCCCCGACAGAAATCTGCGGTGGATCGCTCGAGTTCTCAAGGTTCGCAGAGTGATAAAACGGATGGACCAGGATTTTGGCCTAATTTTTTGAGAGGAAAAATTAGGCCAAATGATCTCCTCTGGATTGGCCTCTCACCAATCCAGAGGAAGTTCTCTCTGAGGCTCCGTGTGCTCTGTGAGAGGTTGTGGAGACGTCCACTGTTCTTGGATATTTTTGGCGAAAAAATCTTGATTCGCGCTCAGAGCTTACGTTCCCACTTCCTGGCAAATAACACATGTGAAGCCCGTCCCAGGGTGTTCTAAAGGGATTTGCGAACGGCCCGGGGATTAGCAACTCCTTGTCTCTGGAAGCGTCCCTCAGGGACATGAGCATCGACAGAACTGAGGAAACTCTTCAAACGCAAATCACTTGACACCTAAGAAGGCTCTGTGCTATAGCAGAGAAGGCTTGTAGGGAGATCAAAAGCCTTCAAACACTGTTTTCAATTCTCAAGGAGTGAGAATATGGCCTGCGTGCGAGCCCAAATCTCAGGTTGGCTCTCGATTCCATCGAAGGGAGATCATGATGAAATACTGGGATGAGAAGTTTGAGACTTTGCCTCTAAAAGGGATGGAGAAATTTCAGCTAGAGAGTCTCCAGAAGACGCTCAAGTGGGCATATGAAAAGATACCTTATCACAAGAACAAGTTTGACAACTCCGGCGTGAAACCGGAGGACTGCAAGAATTTGGAGGATCTCGCCAAGTTTCCCTTCACGGTTAAGGCAGATCTGAGAGATAACTACCCCTTCGGACTGTGCGCTGTTCCGATGCACGACGTTGTCAGGATCCATGCATCATCAGGAACGACGGGAAAACCCATAACCGGGCCCTACACAAAAGATGATGTCGATCAGTGGGCCGAGTGCATGGCCAGAAATCTCTTTGCAGCGGGGGTCCGTTTCAATGACATTTGCCAGAATGCGTATGGGATGGGACTTTTCACAGGGGGCCTCGGCTTTCATCAAGGCGCCGAAAAGATCGGGTGTGCCATAATCCCAGCTTCTTCGGGGATGACAGAGCGACAGGTCCTGTTGATGCAGGATTTTGGGACAACGGTGCTCTTCTCCACACCCTCCTATGCCCTGACCATTGCTGAAAAAGCCCAGGACATGGGTGTCGATTTGAGAGGCCTTCCTCTTCGTGTGGGGGTGTTCGGCGCCGAGCCTTGGACTGCCGAAATGCGCAAAGAGATCGAGGACAGAATGGATCTACGCGCCATGGAAGCATACGGTCTGACCGAAATGGGCGGCCCCGGCGTTTCTTTTGACTGTTCGGAACAGAACGGCCTCCATATCAGCGAGGACCACTTCATACCAGAGATCATCGATCCCATCACAGAGGAGGTGCAGCCCCTGGAAACACAGGGAGAACTCGTCTTCACCTCCATCCGCAGGCAGGCTATGCCACTGATTCGGTACAGGACTCGGGATATTACGACATTGAGGCGAGAAAAATGTCGGTGTGGTAGAACACTCGTCAAAATGGATAAGGTTTATGGACGGAGCGACGACATGCTGATCATAAGTGGTGTCAACGTCTTTCCTTCCCAGATCGAGAGCCTCCTGTTGGACTTCCCGGAGGTGGAGCCCCAGTATGTGATCATCCTCAAGAAAAGGGGATACCTCGATACCGTTAGTATCGATGTTGAGAGCCGACCAGAAGTCTACGATGCTGGAAAAGATAAGATTGCAGAGATCGAGAAGAAGATCTCAGGGAAGATAAAAGGGATAATCGGCATCACTGCTGCCGTGAGAATCGTACCTCCCAAGAGCATTACCCGAAGCGAGGGGAAAGCCAAACGAGTCTTTGACCAACGACGGATGTAGACCAGACGACAGGTGTCGATTTCCCGTGCTCAGTTGGACGAACTAACCGAACGCATCAGGGGGTCATGAAGTGTCCACGTCCTCTGGACGGATTGGCAGTTTCCGAGAGCAACCAACAACGGACATGCCATGCGGCGAGCGTCCTCTTCCAGTTTCTCGGTCATAACCCCAACAATTTCTAGGGAATCTGCCCTCGAGGGTTAGGCTTTTTTGTTTCAGATTACCGACGACATCTGAAAAAGCCGGTCCTCTTCGCTCAAAGACCTTTTCTCGTGATGTCAATTGTAAATCAATAGTTCCTTGAGGAATCACCATACCACCTCGAAGATCCGATTTTTGTGGTATTTTAAATATAGCCTTACAAAAGCAGATCAGACGATTCATGAGGAGTTCGGGGGTGGAGAACGGAATCATCCGGATGCTTTCAGAGATTGCCAACAACCCCTATGAATGGGTTAGGAAACAAAGACAGAAATCGGGTCAGAAAATCATAGGCAGTACGTTGACCGATGTTCCCGAAGAATTGATTCATGCGGCTGGACTCTTACCGGTTACTATTCTGGGAACGAATCGACCCATTCGTCGAGCCAGCGCGCTTCTTCCAGACAACTCGTGTTCTCTCTCCCGAAGCGATCTGGAACTGGTGCTAACCTATGAGACCGATCTCTTCGATGGCTTTGTCCTCCCTCAGGTTGACGACACGACACAGCATCTTTCTGACATATGGCGAAGAAAAATACCGGCCTCCTTTTTTGAGTGCTACCTCGTTCCGCGCCAGTTAGACCGCCCGAGTGCCAGGCGGTGGCTCCTCGACGAAACGACCCGACTCAAGGAAAATCTGGAGAGATTCACAGGCCAGGAGATATCAGAGGATGCGCTGTGGAACAACATCAGGATGTACAACGAAAACCGGAGAATACTTCGCCGGATCTACGATCTGAAACGCCGCAACCGTGGGCTCATTACAAACCGAGCCTTCTTTGAATTAATCAAATCCTCGATGTTTCTGCCAAAGGAAATTCACAATGGGTACCTCGAAGACTTGCTCTCGGAGTTGGAGAAGAAGGCACCCTCTGGAAAACCTGGGGTTCTAAACTTCGTCGTCGCAGGAATCGTTTGGGAACCTCCGGCTGTAATGTCCATCCTCGATGAACTTGGGATCGACGTTGTCGGAGATGATCTATGCACCGGGACTCGATACATTGCACATGACGTTTCCACCGAGGGAGATCCGATCAACGCTCTGGTAGAACGCCATTTCAAGAAAGGCCCTTTTTCTCCCATACATGACGGAAGTAATCGGGCCCAGGAGAATCTCATGGACTTAGTTCGCAAGCACCGCGCAGATGGGATCCTGTACCTGCACCTGAAGTTTTTCGAATCTCAGGACTATGACCTTCCTGACCTGAAACGGGTATTAGAACAGGAGAGCGTCCCTATGTATGTCTTGGACACCGAGTATCAGACGACCCACCTAGCTCAGATGAAGACTCGCATTCAGGCCTTTGCCGAGTCGATTGTAGGAGGACGAAAATGACAGCGGCCACACCCGAGAAACCTCGCGCCAAGGAATTGTTGAAAAGGCTCACAAAGGACTACTACGGTGGTGCCGCAAAAGCTCACGAAGAGAATCGATTCGTCGCTTACACCACCGCTGTGTCACCGGTGGAACTCTTTGTGGCCCATGATGTCATTCCCATCTATCCCGAGAACCATGCTGTTATGTGTATCACCAAACGGATGACCACCAGACTCTCGACTGCCATAGAAAAAAAGGGCTATACCAGCCATCTCTGCGCATATGCACGCAGCGACCTCGGTTACCGGGAACTGAACGAGAGTCCCATGGGAGGTCTTCCCACGCCTGATTTCCTCCTTGCCTGCAACGCTCAATGCTTCACGCTGACCAAATGGTTCCAGGTCCTTTCGAGGAGATATGGCGCACCGCTTTTTGTTTTTGACACCCCTCAGTATATTCGGAATGAAAAAGCCCGTCAGAATATCCTTCACTATGTGGAGTCACAAATATACGAACTCATTGAGGCCCTTGAGAACCTGACTGGTAAGAAGTTTGATTACGACCGCTTACGAGAGGTCCTTGCGTACTCAAGAGATGCCTGCCGCCTCTACAGAGAATTCCTCGACCTGGCGGCTCACAAGCCTTCTCCCATCAACATTTTCGATGCCCTGATCCATATGGCCATCATTGTCTACCTCCGCGGAACCCCTCAGGCCGTCGATTATTATGAGGTTTTGCTTGAAGAAATCAAAAAGGAGAGGGTAACAAAGGGGATCGGTGCCATCCCAAATGAACGTTTCCGCCTTTACTGGGAGAATCTTCCCGTCTGGTTCAAGTTCAGAGAACATGCAGATCTTCTGGCCTCCTACGGGGCGGTCATCTTGACCTCTCTCTATGTACACGCTTGGAGTTGGGAATTCGACGTTTCCGATCCCGTTAGGACGTTGGCGGAGAACTATACCGCCGTCTTTTCCAACGTCGAACTGGAGGAACGGGCGGAGATGGCCCTCGATCTTTTCCAGCGATACGACTTGAACGGGAACATCATGTTTCTCAACCGGAGTTGCAAAGCTGTTACCTTTGGTGAACATGAATTGCGGGAAATCCTCACAGAAAAGACGGGGGTTCCCGCGCTGGTATTCGAGAGTGATATGGGAGATCCCAGGTTCTACTCAGAGGTTCAGGTAAAGACGAGGCTGGAGGCCTACTTTGAGACCCTGGAGAGGCTGTATCATTGATTCTATAGACAGCGTAAGAGAAGGGGAGAATCAGATTATTGCAACCCATATTGCTACGAAGAACCGAGCTCCTGATGTGGGATATAATATCCCGCATGGCAGCACCCACAGATCAAGTCCTTCTGATTTGGGCCGGCACATTCAGGGATAGGAACTTCAGTTGAGACGCTGACAAAACACCGGCTCACAGCGTGGCCATTATTTCTATAACCTCAGGAAAATTCGGATTCAACTTGAGGGCAGACTCAAAAGCCCTCCTGGCGTCTTCACGCCTCTTGGCCTCGAGCAAGGCCCTGTCCAGTTTATAGTAGATGTTTTCGTCGTTCGGAGCCACCTTTAGTGCCCGGCTGTACTGTTCAATGGCAGCTGTGTATTTCCCCTGTCTTCGGTAAGCGATTCCAAGTCGGTTATAGAAGTGAACATTCCGGGGATCGATCTTTAAGGCACCTTCGAAGGCGTCTGCGGCCTCTTCTGCCATTTCGTTACCCAGGAGGAGCTCTCCAATTTCGGCGCGAACATCGGCATCCTTGTTAGCCACCTTCACTGCAGCAGAGAAAACGTCACGAGCCTTAGCGACTTCTCCCAACTCAAGAAAAAGTTTCCCCAATCTCAGATGGCGGCTTGTATTTCTGGGACTGATCTTGATGGCTTCTCTCAATGGCTCTGTAGCCTTTTCTGGTCTCCCCTGACGCTCATAGAGATCTGCCAATTTCTTGTGCGCATGGATGAAGAGAGGGACGAGCTTCAAGGCCTTCTGATAGCTTTTTTCGGCTTTCTTTAGGTTTCCCAGCTTCTCGTGCGCCTCGCCCACAGCGCATAGGACTCTCGGACTCTCTGGAGAGACCGCCAAGGCTCTCTTGAATTCTCGTAACGCCGCCTCATAATCTCCGGCTCGCATGTGCTCGTTGCCGAGGTTAAGCAGAATTTCGAGTTTATCAGGGTTCAGATAGCGATCGAGAATTTCATCTAGCTTGTTTTCCAGAGTTTTCGCAACAAAGGGTTTAATGATATATGCGTCGGCGTCGGTTTCGGCCGCTTCAGCAACTGTTGCTTCCTCAACCACACCTGTCACGATGAGGAAGGGAAGGTCCTGAAATTTCCCTGATCGCCTCGCCTTCCTCAGCAGATCAATCCCTTCCATCTTAGGCATAATCCAATCGGCAATGACCAGGTCTTACTCCTCTGCCTGCATTTTGGCCCAGGCTTCTTTGCCGTCCTCAGCCTCATCAATGTGCCGGTATTCCATCTTCTGAAGCATGTTACGGATGGTACACCTCATATTGAATTGGGCTTCAGCAACCAATATTCTCACGTTTGCTCTATTTTCCTGATCCATCAGACTGGCCGCACCTCCTTGTACCCTAACACGCCTAAACTCTGCCAAGGGATAGTAAAATAGAAGCTACTCCCCGGACCATCACGATCTTCCACCCAGATCTTTCCTCCATGAGCCTCCACGGCGAGTTTACAAAAGGGGAGACCCAAGCCCAGGTGACCCGGAACCCTTCCATGTCGAGTGGTTGAGAATTTCCGGAATAGTCTTTTCCGATCGACCTCTTTGATCCCCGATCCCCTATCCGAAACAGCGACTTGGAGTCTCCCCCGGTTTCGACTCCAGGAAAGATCGACATCACTCTCACTCCATGCGGGGCTGTGTTCAACCGCATTTATCAGCAAATTGAGAACAGTTCGAGAAAAGAGGTCTTTATCTGCAAAAAGGGGATGAGAGCCGTCCGTAGAATTGACACGGATCGAAATTTCCCTCATGGAGGTCAGCATACCGAGTCCTTTGACGACGCTCTGGATCGTCTCCAAAGGATCGAACAGAGAGCGACGTATCATCTTCTTCTTTGTCTCTAATCGGTAAACCTCTAGAATATTTTGGATCCTCCGGAAAAGATCCTCTGCTCCGAGAATGGCTGAACTGAGATATTCCTCCTGAAGCCGTGAGAGCGCCTCATCCTCTAATAAGCTGAGATTGGCAATGATCTCCGCCAGAGGACCCTTCAGGTCATGAATAATCATATGGGTCAGATCGACACGGAGTTTCTCCATTCTCCGAAGCCGGGTATTGGCCTTTTTCACCCGCTCCAATTCCCTGGCAAGTTTTTCAATCGTCGACGGACCTGATTTCACAGAGTCGGCCGCCTTCTTGACCACCGACATGTTGTGGCGGGGAGAGCACTTTCTGTCTCCTTTGCCCGCTACCATCGAGGCCTCCGGACATTCTGGATGTGATCTGAAATTACCCCTATTTTTGGCCACATTTATGTAAATCATCGGCCAAGAAGTTGGGAATCTTGAGTTTTTTCGGTAGCACCGAGGGCTAACCTGGTGCGGAACCCTGTTGATTTCCGGGAATTAGTGGTTTTTGGGGAGACCTCGCCTCGGCTCTAATCCGTCAATAGGATCATTCCCGTGGAACCACTCGGGTTTGAGAGTGTCCCACCGGGCGGGAAACTATCGTCCAAGGACCTTCCAGCAACGAACCCTTCGACCGTCCTCTACTGGGTAAAATTGAATTTCCTCGGTCCGGCAACGGCCTTCCACAAGAGGACAGCGCCCCTGAAACTTACACCCAGGGGGCGGTTCAAAGGGGCTCGGGACATCCCCCTCAAGGGGGTGCCACTCTTTTTTCGCTCCAGGTTCTGGCACCGGAGCGGCCGAGAGCAGTGCGAGTGAATATGGATGCAAGGGTTGATCATAAATCAATTCCGCCGGCCCATACTCCATAATATGGCCAAGATACATGACAGCGAGGGTGTGGCTGATGTACTCGACGACATTGAGGTCGTGGGCGATGAAAAGGTAGCTAATGCCGAGCCTCTCTTGCAGGCTGTTCAAAAGGTTGATGATCTGGGCCTGGATGGAAACGTCGAGAGCCGAAACAGGCTCATCACAGATGATGAGGGAGGGCTCCACGCTCAGGGCCCTTGCAATGCCAATACGCTGACGCTGGCCACCGCTGAACTCATGAGGGTACCGGTCGTCGACATTTGCCGGCATCCCGACCATAACGAGAAGTTCTCTGATTCGCTCTCTCCTCGAAGCCCGGGTTCCATCGCCGAAGGTTCTGAGTCCGTCTTCGATTGACTGGCCCACTGTCATTCTCGGATTGAGTGAGCCGAACGGGTCTTGAAAGATGAGTTGCATCTCCCGTCGCAGAGGTTTCATCTCCTCATGTGAAAATCCCGTAATATCCTGATCACGAAAAACGATCTTCCCTCCATCTGGCTCGAGAAGCTTGAGTATCAGCTGCCCGACTGTGGTTTTCCCGCACCCGCTTTCACCCACAAGGCCGAGGGTCTTTCCCGACTCTATATCCAAATTCACCCCGTCGACGGCCTTAATCGAGCCGACAATTTTCTGGAGAAAACCCCGGCGGACCGGAAAGTATTTCTTGAGGTCCTTTGCAGACAGCAAAATAGAACTGTTGTGGTGTTTCTCCTCTGTCAATGCCGTTTCCTCTGTCTGTGAATGATGGGACATCGAGCAGAATGCCCATCGCCAAAGTCGCACATTGCCGGAAATTCGGTACGACAGCTCTCTTCAACATAAGGACAGCGGGGATGAAAGGGACACCCTGGAGGTTTGTGGGCGGGATCCGGTACGGCTCCCGGAATGGAGTAAAGGGACTCACCCTTTCTCGAACGACTTGGAAGGGCGGCAAGAAGTCCCATGGTGTAAGGATGACAGGGATCGTGAAAAATCTGATCTCCATTGCCAATCTCTGCCATAATTCCGGCATACATGATGTAGATTCTGTCCGCAACCTCTGCGACCACCCCAAGGTTATGGGTAATATGAAGGACAGCCATTTCTTTTCGGGCTTGAAGCTCTCTAAAGAGCTGTAGAATCTGGGCCTGAACAGTCACGTCCAGAGCTGTCGTTGGCTCATCGGCAATTACAACCTCAGGGCCACAGGCCAGGGCCATAGCGATCATGACACGTTGGCGCTGTCCCCCACTGAGATTGTGTGGATAGTCCTTCACCCGCTCTTCTGGGGAAGGGATACCCACATCTTTAAGGATCTCGATTACCCGCCGTTGGGCCTCTGCCCGATTTACGGCCTCGTGCGTTGTGATCACCTCTTCGATCTGATCGCCCACCGTGAAGACAGGGTTGAGAGATGTCATAGGCTCTTGGAAGATCATGGAAATCTCTTTCCCTCGAATCTTTTGAAGTGCCTCCTCATCAAGGTCCAGCAGGTTTCTCCCCTTAAAGAGGATCTTTCCTCCATTGATCTCGCCTGGAGGTTGCGGGATGAGTCCAAGAATCGCTAGGGCTGAAACGGTCTTTCCACAGCCAGACTCCCCGACCAGACAGACGGTCTCTCCTGTTCTGACTTCGTAGCTTGCCCCGTCTACCGCCCGTGAGACGTCTCCATCGCTGTGAAAAAAGACCTTCAAATCCTGAACGGAAAGTAGCAGATCATTTTTGGATACCATCGTGGCTATGTCCAATATGACGAAAAATCACGGAAAAAGGTCGCTCTTCGCTGCTTACAATCTTTTTTCGACAATTCTAAAGCTCGGTTTCACTGCAAATCCAAAACTCGCCCGCCTGAGGCGGGCTCAAACAGTTGGATTCGCGGCCGTTACGCCTCGCTAAGAATTGCTAGCGAAAAAATCTTGATTCGCGCTTAGAGCTCCCTTTTCCCAATTTTGGGAACTGCCTCCCAATTTGAACAAATACGAAATCCGAATACCAAAATTCGAAACAAATCCGAATTCTCAAATTCGATAATGCTTCAAACCTAAGGCAACCAAATCCTATCGGATTTTGTGATTTGAAATTGTTTCGGGCTTCGTGCTTCGTATTTCGGACTTGGCCTTTTGGCCTATATGTTTCAGTGCCTCTCCCTCAGTTTCGGATTGAGAACATCCCGGAGTCCTTCACCGAAAAGGTTGAAGGCAAGCACGACGATAAGGACAGCAAAACCCGGGATAAAGGTCAGCCATGGTGCGTCAAAAAGGAAATCTTTCCCCTTTGACAAGATGTTTCCCCAGGTCGCATGAGGTGGGGGAACGCCAAATCCCAGAAAACTCAAGGCCGCCTCTGTCAGTATGGCCGTGGCAATGCTGATTGTTGCCGATACCAACACCGGCGCCATCGCATTGGGAACCATATGCCTGAAGATAATCCGGCGGTCGGACAAACCAAGGGCCCTGGCTGCGGTGACAAAATCCTGTTCTCTCAGAGATAGAAACTCTGCCCTGACAAATCGTGCCGCCCCCATCCAGCTTGTCAGGCCAATGACGACCATGATGTTATAGATACTTGCGGGAAGCA
>JABAOF010006871.1_pt4 | contig 28429 bp, 22 predicted proteins | sample 7062171 | NCBI WGS metagenome assembly JABAOF01 (sample SAMN14538628, study PRJNA623070) | marine sediment metagenome | biome: marine biome [ENVO:00000428]; feature: marine pelagic biome [ENVO:01000023]; material: deep marine sediment [ENVO:00002113] | place: India: Gulf of Khambhat ...
TGGCGTTGAGCTTTGCTATCTGGCCTATTGCGTCTTCGTGAACCAGCAGGTCTAGGATGAGGGGTCCAATAGGTTGATCTTTGTGCTTTGCGACCAGGCTGAATGAACGTTTTGTCCCCGTTTCGCTGGTTATTTGCCCGGGAACATTTACAGTCCAGCCTGATGACTGTAAGTATCTTTTGGCGAGTTTTAGGCCTTTTATAAGCTTGTCTTGAGTAGTGAGCTTCTGAAGGATTTTTTGGGCGGGAACACTACTAATCCAGTTGCTTTCGAATACTTGTATCATGGTTTGAACGTGAGGCTTTTGGTTGGACCAAGTGGAATATCCAAGGGTTTTCGGGTGCGTAATGTTTACCAGCACTTCCCTTCTATCCACAATCAATAGTTGAAGGTCTGGCGCCGTTGCGTTGTGCCTAACCTGGGCATATTTTAAGAGCTGGTTTATGTCCGAAAGGCTTTCTAACTCGACCCGGGTTAGAAGCTTTATCCTAACGCCTCGGTTTGATGCTGCCTGCAAGTCTGTGATAGCTAACGGAATTCCCTCTAGTTGTTTGAGCGTCATGATGATGACTTCTTCATCACTCGATTCTATCATGGTCCTAAAGGTTTCGTTATATTCCTCTCGGGTTCCTATTATCGTGATCTCTTCAGGAGCTTTACCCGCCTTTGCAGCATTTAAGACTTCTCTGGCGTCTATTGCCACCCTCCACAGAGAGTCAAAAAATGTTTTCATGGCCTCTACGTAGTTGCGGGCATTAGTCCACAGGCCGGTGTCTTTTTCAGTACTCATACTCATAGAGTCGTCCATAGCAAAAGTGCTTAGAATTTCACTTTCATCAACGATAACAAACCTTATAGTCGCTGGCAGGGCAACATGGCGCGCCTCAGCAAAGTCCAAGTAATTCTCCACTGCTTCTAGCTCGTGGTGGTTTATTTGGGTAAGTATCTTCTTATCCAAGCGGTATAAGCTCTTTAACTTGTCGTCTATGCCATAGTAGGAGAAACGTTGAAGATCATTTCTTGTAGTTATGATACAGATCTTTGCTTCGGCTCTTTTAAACATCTGAAGTAGAAATTCGTATATCTGCTTCCGACCCTGAAGGATGCGGAACCTTGGCTCCTCCAAAACCTCAACCCTATTTCGGAGGTTCTTCGAATATTCTATAATCTCCTTTCCTTTTTTTTCCATTCCTAAAATCTTCATTTTCTCGTCTTCTATAAGCTGGTTAATCACTTTCTCCACGGGGATAGCTACGAACCTTACAGGGCGTCCAATAATGGCCTCCACTACGCCTCTTTCCTCCAAGGCCTTCAGTATTCTATAAGCCTTCATCCTGTTGATCCTAAGTTTACGAGCAAGATTACCGGCCGCACAAGCCCCTGCCTTTAGGAGGAAGATGTAGGCTTCCGCCTCATCGTTGGTTAAGCCGAAGTTTAAAAGTGCTTTGATCACCTTTTCCTTAGCCAATTTTTATCCTTCATATGGTATTTAGCACTTCCCTCTTATAATTTTGCACAAACAAGTGTTACAAAGAAAAACATAGGAGTCCTTAATCCCAGCGCGCGCAGTCTACAACCCTTTCGAGCTTGAGTTTTCCTACAGCGGTTTTCGGCTTAGAGTTTTCTTTGAGTGCATCTATATGCGCGCGTCTTATCACTCGTATCTTGACAGATAGAGGGGTTTCTCTATTTGTTCGAGGCGTACAATCTCATCAAACAATTTAGAGTAGGTTTCTATTGCTTTCTTCTTCATTTCACCATTGAGTTTTGGAATCTCTTTTCTAAGACGGATTGCCTTCTCCTTTAACTTACTTAGTCTTGAAGAATTAGCTTCAATAGGTGGCATGAGCATAACACGCTCGCATACTTGTCTGACATACGTCTTTGTATTTCTTCTTAAGTTTATGTGACTGTGGCACCACAGCAACATAATGTCAAACATTCGATACCTGGAGCAACTATTGCTTTGCAGGCGTGCGTGAGACGCCATCGTCACCGTTTTGTCTTTTCCAATGAATGTTCATGTTTTATGTTTAGGCTTTCTCCGTTGCTACGATTTTCTATATTTACATTTTCATGTACTTGTGTGGATTTTTTTCGAATGCCCTTTTGCATCCAGCGGCGCAGAAGTAGTAGGTTTTTCCCATATGCTCCGTTTTGTACTTTGCTTTTTTCTCGTCTACTTCCATCCCACAGACGGGATCCTTTGCCATGCTTTCTCACCTCCTTATTCCGTCATGATCTAGATTCCTCTTAACACGGGACAACAATGAGTTCGGCCTTTTTTTGCCAGTCCTGTATTTCGCCTTGTTCCCATTTGCTAGCATTCCACTCACGACTTCTTCAAGGTATGGCTGTCAGGAAGAGCTGATTTTCACTCTTCTCAGCAAGTTGGCGTTGGTAACTACTGACACTGAGCTGGTGGCCATAGCCGCCTCGGCGATTACAGGATGCAGCAACCCGAAAATCGCAACGGGTATAGCTACTGTATTGTAGATAAATGCCCAAAACAGGTTTTGCTTTATCTTCCGAAAAGTTGCTTTAGAAAGTTTTATGGCGCTGACTACGCTTGACAGGTCCCCTCTCACCAGGATAACGTCACCTGCTTCTATTGCAATGTCCGTGCCCGTACCTATTGCTATGCCGATATTTGCTTGCGTAAGTGCTGGAGCATCGTTGATGCCATCTCCCACCATCGCAACCATTCCAACCTCGTCTTGTAGCCGGCGGATTTCCTCAACCTTTTGGTCGGGCAGAACCTCTGCAAGCACTCGCGTGATGCCTACTCTTCCTGCGATGGCATTGGCAGTTCTCGGATTGTCACCTGTCAGCATTACTGTCTCGTAGCCTAACGTTTTGAGCTCTTCAATTGCGTCTATAGAATCTTCTTTTAACGTGTCGGCGACGGCACATACTCCGATGAGTTTCCCATCAACAGCTACGAGAACAGCAGTCTTTCCTTCATCTTCAAGATATTTCAACTTCCCTTCAACTGAAGCGGGGTCAATGCCTGTTTCCTTCATGAAAAGACGGTTGCCAACCTGAACCTTTTTTCTGCCAATTGTTGCGGTGACTCCCTTTCCACGCGTGGCCCTGAAATTCTTAACGTTGGACAGTCGAAAGCCCTTATCATCAGCTGCTTCAACAATGGCTTTTGCGATCGGATGTTCAGATCCTGCTTCAACGCTTGCTGCGATTTCCAACACTTCTTTTTCCGACAATTCTGGGTTTTCAACTACTATTATATCCGTCAGTGCAGGCTTTCCTTTTGTTATGGTCCCAGTTTTGTCGAAGACAATGACCTTTATTTCTTTGAGAGTTTGTATAGCCTCCCCTTTGCGAATTAGAATGCCATTTTCGGCACCCATGCCTGTTCCCACCATAAGGGCTGTCGGTGTTGCCAACCCGAGAGCGCATGGACATGCAATTACAAGAGTCGCGACCAACGCGAAGATCCCGAGTGTTGCAACTGGTAGATTGATGTTGACCCAAGGTAATACGGGACTAGCCCACTCTGCAACAGTTGACATCACCGTGGGAAATGCGACCCATAGAACAAATGTCGATATGGCTATCAGTAGAACTGTAGGCACGAAGTATCCTGTAACTTTGTCAGCAAACTCTTGAATCGGCACTTTTGTGCCTTGGGCTTCTTCAACCATCTTTATAACTTGAGACAGAAAAGTGTCCTTTCCAATCTTTGTAGCCCTAATCTTCAGCAATCCCTCCTGATTCACGGTTGCGCCGATGACTTCACTTCCACGTTTTTTCTGTACAGGCATAGACTCTCCAGTCGCCATAGATTCGTCAACCGAGCTCTCACCTTCCACAACCACGCCATCGGTCGATATTTTCTCGCCTGGACGGACAATCATTATGTCGCCCACTTTGACCTCCTGAATCGGAACCTCCTTCTCTTCCCCATTTACCAAGACTCTGGCAGACTTCGCCTCTAACTTCAACAGCCGTCTAATAGCCTGTGAGGCTCTGCCCTTGGCCTGCGCTTCAAAATACCTTCCCGTAAGGTGAAATGCCATTATCATGGCTGAGACGCCAGCGTAATTGAGAATGCTTGTGAAGAAGACAGGTGGTCCTGTTATGAAAGCTATGGTTGTTCCCATCATGATAAGAACATCCATATTCGCTTTCCTGTGTGCTATTCTCTTTACTGCAGATCGCATTGTTGGTAGACCAGCCCAAAACAGGACGGGAACGGCGAGCAATATGAGGCCGAGATTGTAGATTGTGGCGTTCGGTAATGCCAAGCCAAGCAGCATTTCCGGAAGCATCCAAGCAATTATTGGGATTGTGAAACCCCACGCCACAAGCATCCTGATGCGGGCTTTCCTCATCTCTTCAACTGATCTATCAATCTCCTCTTCTGACTCTACGCCATATCCTGCATCTTCAACAGCTTTCCTTAAGTCTAAAATTGAAGTCTGCTGTGAGTAATATTCTACCGCAGCTTTTTCAGTTGCAAAGTTCACATTGGCTGCCTTTACACCGTCTAAATCTTTAAGAGCCTTTTCGATTGTTACCGCACATGACGCGCAGGTCATTCCTGTTATTTTAAGGCCTATTTCTTTGGTTTTTTCGCTCTCCGGCTGTATTCCGACTGGCTCATACCCTGTTTTCTCGATCACTTCACCTATTTCCTTAAGATTGATTTTGTCAGTTTCGTATTCCACCAAAGCCTTTTCAGTAGCAAAGTTGACGTTGGCGCCGGTTACTCCAGGCTCTTTTCTTAGAGCCTTTTCTATGCTTAGGGCACACGATGCACAGTGCATTCCGCTAATTCGGATTGTCTTCTTTTCTCTGGTCATTCTTGAGTTCGCCTGATAAATTTGGAAAAGCGGGGGCTAATAAATGTATCGTATTTAGATATATCTGCTTTCGATGTATCGATCGCCCGATAGCTCTGAACAGCCTCATGACCACAATAACAGTCTGGTAAGAGATTCTGAAATTCAATATCAAACAACAAGTGTCACCGCGCCCTAGTCAGCCTTACTTTTACACGAGATTACTTTTCTCACATATCATGCTTTATAGTGAGATTCTTGATTCTACATTAATTCGCATCAAAGTTCTCTGCACAGTCTTACTGCCTAGGGGGCTTTTTAATCTATGTGACTGTGATACAACAGCAACATGGGCATTCAATTTCGACACGCTCAAAGTGATTTGCGTAGGCACGCTCAAATCTATGTCATTCTTCTTCACCGTAGACGGTTCAACCTCGTCAATGTAGATCGCGAGAGCACACATCCGTAGCGACACACCATCACTAACTATACGCAACCGCGCAACGTATAAATATATCTCCATCAGATATATCTACAGGAGTGTAATAAATGGCTACGGAACTCGACGAGTTGGTCTCAGATTTCTCGCGTTTCTACATACTGACTATCCTGTACGAGGGTCCAGCTCACGGATACCGCATACTCAGTAAATTCAAAAAGCGCGTAGGAAAAGAAGTAAGCCCTAGCCTTGTCTATCCGTTCCTTAGAATACTTGAGCAAAAAGGCCTAGTAACGCATAAAGACAAACCAGTCGGCCAAAAAGAGAGAAAGATGTACGAACTCACAGATGAAGGAAAGGAACTGTGTGTAAGACTATTCAAAAGATTCGCCACCCTGATCGCGATAGCCCTTGAGCCTACCCTTGAAGTTTGCGCTCACTGTGGATGTAAAGTCTACGAAGGAGGCCATCGTGAAAACATAGACGGGAAAGAAACAACCTTCTGCTGCATACACTGCGCAAATTCGTACAGAAAAGAGAGAGAAGACCTTGACTGATGTATATGCCTACGGAAATCGGATGCTTGTGCCAGTCAATATTGCCCACCTCAATGCATCCGCCCTTTTCATACCATCGACAATCCTTTTCTTTCTTGGCTTATTGGATATCAGGATTCGGTCAGGCGCTCGCTACCGTGTTTTGGCTTTGGAGGGAACTTGCAGAACCAGTTTCGAGCATGGCGAAATAAACAGGTGACCTAGTTGATTGGTCAGTTTCTGCTAGCCTTCAGAGAATCCTTAGAAGCTGCGCTCATAGCGGCAATAATCTTGTCTTATCTGAAACGAACCAAGAAGAATCCTTTCTCACGCCATGTATGGTATGGAGTTTACCTTGCAGTAGGGGCAAGTCTCGTCATCGGAGTCCTTATCTGGTTTTTGTATGGCAGTCTTATTGGATCCACGAAGGCACTATTTGAAGGAGCTGCCGCCATTTTTGCGGTTGTTGTCCTATCTTCCATGATTTACTGGATGGCCACCAAAGGAAGGGGACTCAAGATTGAACTGGAAAGACGAGTAGAAGCTATTGTGACTCGAGGCGCGTCACTAGCTCTAGCATCCTTTTCGTTCATCATTGTGTTTCGAGAAGGGCTTGAAACTGTGCTTTTCCTAACTCCTTTCTTACTGGAAGATGCTGTAGGAACATTGCTTGGATCTTTTCTTGGTATTGTAGCTTCGTTGGCCCTTGCTTATTTGATATTTGTTGTCGGTATGAAGATTGACATTCGAAAGTTTTTCTATTTCACCAGTATTGTTCTTGTGCTTTTGGCTGGAGGTCTGGCGGGCTATGGAGTTCACGAGTTAGTTGAGTATTCTGAAAAAGTTGGGGTTGAATTGGGATGGCTAGGTGAACACGCCTATGTCTTGGATATACCTCAAGACAGCCTGTTCCATCATAAAGGTGCAGTAGGCTCCATCTTCGCAGTGATGTTCGGCTACACTGCAAAAGCTGAATGGGCAAGAGTGATAGTTCACTTTGCATATCTAACAATTTCACTACCTCTTGTAGTCTGGGCCTACCGAAGACAATCTGACGAGAAAATAGCGCGCACGCTTCATGGATCTCTAAATGAAAGTCATGCTTCGAATGCAGAAAACACTGGGAAAGTCATAGTGGCCTACGACAGATCGGCTCATTTGTATGATTTGATGAATCAAATATACTTCCTTGGAAACGATAAGCGATTTAGATCGAAGGTTGTTGAGAGGCTTAATCTGAAACCTAGCGATTCCGTGTTGAATCTTTGCTGCGGTACTGGTCTAGACTTCCCTTTTATCCTTGAGAAAACAGGAAATCAAGGCGTGTTGTTGGGAGTAGACGTATCTTCCAAGATGCTGCTGCAAGCGAAAAGGAAAATCCGAAGCAAAGGAGCTAGCTTGGCAAGGTCAGATGCTGCCCATCTGCCCTTCCGCGATAAAACGTTTGACTCTATCCTTGTTTCCTTCTGTCTGAAGATAACTCCAACATACAAGAAGACCATTGAAGAGTCAGCAAGAGTCCTAAAACCAGGTGGAAGAGTGGGGGTCTTGGCCAATGACAGGCCCTTTGGACTCGCTCGGCTTCCTGGGAGCATACTCGTCAAAATTCTTGGTGCAATGGCAAAGATCGACTTTGAAATCAATTTGAAGGAAGAGCTTTCCAAGAACTTTGCAGTCTTTGAAGATGTAAGATTGTTTGGAGGCTTGGTACGATACTACGTGGGAAGTGCCAGCAGAGCTAAAATGCGAGGCGCAAGAAACTAGCGTGTGTGCATGATTTGAAAAGACGTTTAACAACTAGGATTGCTTTGTCGTGGTATCAAAAATGTTCATCGACTAGTCGGCTTGTATTGACCGAACTTGTCACCGGGAGATTATTCGGGGTGGGCACCGTTCGCGCACAAGATAAGCCAATGAGCTAGTACCTTGCCAGCATCAAAATTCTTTATAGGGTCATCTTCTTCAATGTGACATGGAGAGACTGGCTTAGAGATGGTTGATATAGAGAAGTTTGCTGATGAATGGGGACCTGAGAAGGTTCTACAGGTTTATGATCCTCAAAGCAAGACGCAGGGAATACTGGTGATTGACAACACTGCTCTAGGTCCTGGCAAGGGTGGAATAAGGATGACGCCTACGGTGAGTGTCGAAGAAGTCTTCAGGCTTGCCAGAACTATGACCTGGAAATGCGCGGTGGCAGAACTCCCTTTTGGAGGAGCAAAATCAGGTATAATAGCGAACTCAAAGAAAATCTCGAAAGAGGAGAAATTAGATCTGATTAGAGCCTTCGCGGTAGCCTTGAAGCCTGTGTCTCCGAGCCTATACGTCGCAGCTCCAGATATCAACACCGGAGAGGAGGAAATGGCTGCTTACGCCCTTGCAAATGGCTCTTTAAAGTCTTGTACTGGAAAGCCCGCACACATGTGTGTCAGACCCGGCGAGAAGTGCGGCATTCCTCACGAGTATGGATCAACTGGGTATGGTGTGTTCCACGCAACGAGAGTAGCAGCAGAACATATCAGCATCAACCTGAAAGAGGCAACAGCAGCCATCGACGGCTTCGGGAACGTAGGCTCCTTCTTGGCAAAGTACATCAGTGAAATCGGGGCAAGAGTTGTAGCGGTGAGCGACAGTAGAGGATGTGTATTCAATTCAGGTGGATTACACTATGAAAAACTGAAGAAGGTGAAGGAGGAAACAAGATCCATAATTAACTATGAACCAGGCCAAGTCTTAAGCAACGAAGAAATCTTTGAGTTGCCAGTTGACATACTTGTTCCTGCGTCTATCCCAGACGTGATTAATGAGAGAAACGCAGACAAGATTAAAGCGAAGCTTATTGTTGAAGCAGCCAACATTCCTGCTACATATGAAAGCGAAAAAAGGTTACACGAAAGAGGCGTGTTGATTCTTCCAGATATTATTGCAAATGCTGGTGGCGTAATATCATCCTATGCTGAATATATGGGCGAAAACCCGCAAAGAATGTTTGAAATGGTTGAAGAAAAAATCGTTAGAAACGTAAGATTGGTTTTGAAGAAGGCTGAAGAGGAAAAAATAACTCACCGAGAGGCTGCACTAGAAATCGCACAAGAAAGGGTTAGAAAGGCGATGGGAGAGAGCAGATTGTTGAAAACGTGCGAATCTAGAGCATAACCTTTTACGGCACATCTATTCCATATAAGATTCAAACTGCCGTCAGATTTGCGCGTTACCTTGCAAAGTATATATTTACCTAAATTCTTTCGGTCAATGTTTATATTACTGGAAGATTTCCTTTAGGAAAACGGTTACTTCAGACGTGAAAACAAAGGTGTTCAGTTAGAGAGATCAGTGACAACGGGCGGTTCAATTTGAGGACTGAATGGCATGCTATAGAGACGGAGAAACTTCTGAGTGCTCTTCAAGCCAGCGAGAAGGGTTTAAGTGAGCAGGGGGCTAAACGCCGACTGCAAGAGTATGGACCTAACGAGCTGGTGGAAAGGAAGAGAATAACGCCGCTCCAGATATTTCTTGGACAGTTTAGGGACATTTTCGTAATCATGCTTCTAATTGCGATAGGCATCTCCATCGCAATCGGAGAGGTCATAGACGCCTCAACTATAGGTGCCATTGTAGTACTTAACGCCATAGTAGGCTTTGTTCAAGAATATCGATCAGAGAAGGCCATGGAAGCCATGAAGAAGCTAACAGCCCCTAGGGCTCGTGTCTTGCGGGAAGGAAAGGAGAAGTTCATACCAGCCAGAGAGGTTGTCCCTGGTGACGTCATCATTTTGGAATCTGGAGACCGCATCCCAGCTGACGGTCGACTACTTGAGGTGGTGGATCTGAAGACTGATGAGGCGGTTTTGACGGGCGAATCCACGCCTGTGGAAAAGAAAACGGGGGTTCTTGATGAGAAAACGCCCGTGGCTGATAGAAAGAATTCGGTGTTCATGGCGACTCACGTAACCTATGGTAGGGGAAAAACTGTGATAACCTCCACAGGTATGAAAACTGAGTTTGGAAGAGTGGCTGAGATGGTTCAAGCTGTGGAGGAGGCAGATACTCCACTTAAGCAGAAGCTGACCCGCTTCGCCAAAAAACTTGGAATAATAATCATAGTTATATGTGCTGTAGTATTCGTTCTTGAACTATACGAGATTTTTATTGTCGGAGTAGGCGGGGTAGGTCGGGCTATAGAAGACATCACAGGAGCCTTTGAGATAGCGGTGGCGCTAGCTGTCTCAGCTGTTCCAGAGGGCTTGCCAGCCGTAGTGACTGTGTCACTCGCCTTGGGCGCCCGTGAACTGGCGAAACGTAATGCAATCATCCGGAAACTCGCTTCGGCGGAAACCTTGGGGGCCACAACGATCATCTGCTCCGACAAAACCGGTACGCTGACAAAGGGCGAGATGACTGTACGTAAGATCTACCTAAACGACAAGATGATTGAAGTAACAGGGGTAGGCTATGAACCAGAAGGCGATTTTCTCCAAGACGGTGATTATATTGATCCCGTTGAGGATGAGCACCTGGCTTTGCTATTGAGGGCTGGCACGTTGTGCACTAACGCCCAATATGACAGAAAAAGCGTCATAGGAGACACCACTGAAGGTGCTTTAATTGTGGCTGCCGCCAAAGCAGGAATGACAAAGGAAGACTTGGAGAAAAGATATCCTCGTGTGGATGAGGTACCGTTCACTTCGGAGAGAAAACGAATGACAACAGTGCACAAAACACCAGAAAGACAGCTTATTGCCTATGTTAAGGGGGCATCAGAGACAATTTTGGAACGTAGTACCCGTCTTCTGAAAAATGGCGAAGCCAAGAAACTCACTGCGAAGGAAAGAAAGAACATTTCGAAAGCAAATGAGAATATGGCGATTGATGCCTTGCGGGTGTTGAGTGTAGCCTATAAAGAATTGTCACAAGAACCCCCAGCAGAGATCGATGAAGAAACCGTTGAAAGCGACCTAGTTTTTGTCGGCCTTATTGGAATGATAGATCCAGCGCGAGAAGAAGCGAAAGAGGCCAACCTAAAGTGTCAACAAGCAGGCATAAAAACCGTCATGATAACAGGAGACCATAAACTAACAGCAGTTGCCATAGCCAAAGAGATTGGCATGCTGAAAAGTGATATGGTCTTAACAGGCGTCGAACTAGACGCGATGAGTGACGAAGAGTTTGATGATGTAGCGGAGGATGTGGCAGTTTACGCTCGGGTTTCTCCAGAACATAAGATTCGAATAGTTGCGGCGCTTAAAAAGAAAGGACATATTGTTGCTATGACTGGAGACGGAGTGAACGATGCTCCAGCCCTCAAGCAAGCGGATATTGGCGTAGCGATGGGTATAACGGGGACAGATGTAACAAAAGAGGCTGCGGATATGGTTTTGGCAGACGACAACTTCGCAACTATAGTGACTGCTGTGGAAGGAGGCCGAGCGATTTACGATAACATACGAAAGTTCTCGTTCTTTCTCTTGCGTTCCAATTTTGACGAGTTGCTCGTCATAGGTACCTTCGCGTTGTTGGGTCTGGAGCTGCCTCTTACACCTGGTATGATTCTGTGGATAAACTTGGTCACAGATGGAGGGCCCGCCCTTGCTTTGACTAAAGACCCGCCAGAAGAAGATTTGATGAAACGACGTCCCCGCAATCCAGACGAGGGCATACTGTACGGAAGAATAGCTTCAATCTTGGCCACTTTTGTGACCCAGTTCGTTGGAACCGGAGTTCTGTTCTTTGTGGCCCGTTACATTTGGGGGTGTTCGCTGGGTGAAGCGCAGGCGATGGCTTTTGTCCAGGCCACTTTGCAGGAGCTAGTCATAGTGTGGAACTCCAGATCGGAAAAACACAACGCATTCAAGGTTGGGTTCACATCAAACAAATTCTTGCTTATCGCGGTGGTTCTCTCGGCGGCTTTAACCGTTGTCATACCTTATACGGGTTTGTTCGGCACAGAACCTCTAGGGCTATTAGATTGGGCTATTGTTCTGCCTTTCTCTCTTTCAGGCTTCCTAATTCTGCCGGAAGTCTTCTATGGAAGAAAGATATGGCGCTGGCGGTAGGAAACTCAAAAAAAAGTACCGAAGTTACGGTCGTGGTAAATCTTAAATTTGCGCGGATTATCTGAATAGAGTTCAGTGTTGAGGATTTAATAGAATGGATAATCAGTCTAGGTGGACGGCAAGGCTAGCGTTCGCTTGTTATCTTACCTTGATCGGCGGAATTCTGGCGGGTTCTTTCATAGTGACGCTGGCATTGTTGGGCGCAAGCATAGATCCCCTAAATCCGCCGTTTCCAATTGCCTTTATATCTTTGCCTGTCAATGAGGCCATTATCCTAGGAGTTACGCTTCTGTTTGCTAGGTATAGACGTGCGACCTTGAAGGAGCTAGGCCTCAAAAAGGCGAGCTTCAAAGTGCTGACGATTGTTTCTCTTGTTGCTGTACCTCTTTTCCTGATAGGCGTAGGCGTTTCTGTTGGTGAAGAGATGGCTTTTGGTCCCGATCCTACGTCGGAACTTCTTGAGAAGTACGTGACGCCTAGAGACTCTTTTCAGCTGGTGGCTCTGATCGTCCTCTCTTTGGTTCTGGTTGGACCGTGTGAAGAGTTGGCTTTTCGAGGTTTTGTTCAAAGGGGTTTTGAAAACTCATTTGGAAAGACGAATGGGCTACTGATTACTTCTGGTTTGTTTGCACTTATTCATGGTCTTAACACGCTGTATGCGATTGTTCCAGTGTTTGCCGTTAGCTTGGTTCTTGGTTATGTATGGCAACGCACAGGTGGAAATACCACTGCTTCGGCTCTGACGCATGGAGTGTACGACTCGATAGCTCTGGCCGCAGCTTACTTCCTTACTGTCTGAAGATCGTCTATCACCTCGCCCCTATTAACTAGACCACACGCACGTCGCCCTAAGTTCCCAAAATCCTTTTACACACGCTTCTGTTGTATTCTCTTGATTCAAAAGGGCAGATGCACTTTGACAGAAATCCCGAAGAACGCCTTCAGTGTGCTCGCTAAGCCGATTCGCAGACTGATTGAGCAGAGAGGATTCGAGTCGCCCACTGGGCCACAAGAGAAGACCATACCGAAAATCCTTGAGGGAAAGAATGTTCTTCTCATATCACCAACAGCCACAGGAAAGACTGAGGCAGCATTCCTTCCCGTGCTAAATATGCTCCTCCTGACACCTGAGATGCCCTTGGGAATCAAAATTCTGTACATTACACCATTAAGAGCCCTAAACCGTGATCTCTTGGAGCGGTTGGAGTGGTGGTGCAACAACCTAGACATCAAACTCATGGTAAGACATGGCGACACAACAACCCAAGAACGCAGAATGCAGGCCCTAAGCCCACCGGATGTGTTGATCACTACACCCGAAACACTGCAGGCCATCATGCCAGGCAGGATAATGCGCCGACACCTGCAACAAACTAGATGGGTAATCGTTGACGAGGTCCACGAGATGGCGGACAGCAAGAGGGGAAGCCAGTTGTCTCTGGCCCTTGAGAGGTTGAGGTGGATAACTGGAAAAGAATTCCAAATGATAGGCCTCTCCGCAACAATCGGTAGTCCCAAGAAGGTAGCCCAGTTTCTCGTGGGCAACGACCGAGAAGTTGAAATAGTGAGGGTTCCTGTGGCTCGGCTCATGAGTTTGAAGGTCCTTTTCCCACAGCCTCAGCCGGAGGATTACAAGCTCGCTTCGGCCATCTACACGCATCCCGAGGTTGCTACTCGTCTCCGTATAATTCGCAAGTACATCGAGCAGCACAAATCTGTTCTCTTGTTCACAAACACTCGTGCGATATCAGAGGTTCTGACCAGTCGATTCAAGGTTTGGGACATAGACTTTCCGGTCTCTATTCATCACGGGTCCTTGGCCAAGCCTTCTAGGATAGCCGCTGAAAGGGGATTGAAAGATGGTGATTTGAAGGGGCTTGTCGCAACTTCATCTCTTGAGTTAGGCATAGATGTGGGAAGAATCGATATGGTTATTCAGTACATGAGCCCTAGGCAGGTTACTCGCATCATCCAACGTGTGGGCCGGAGCGGACATCGAATTGGGCGTATAGCTAAGGGGCTCATCATCACCATGGACTCCGATGACACCTTAGAGGCTTTCGCTATCGCTCGCAGGGCCGGTGAGGAGAATTTGGAGCCCGTGGACGTTCCGAAGAAGCCGTTTGACGCCTTGGCTCACCAGATTATTGGTATATTGATGAAGAAGAGGCGGTGGTATTTCTATGAGATCTATGACCTGTTCAGGAAGGCTTTTCCCTATGCCGATCTATCGGTGGAGGATGTCGAGAGGGTCTTAACCTATATGCATTCTAGGTTTCCACGGTTTGCGTGGGTCTCTTTTGAGGACAAGTTGGCGATCAAGCCTCGCCGTACAAAGGCTATGTATGAGTATTATTTTGAGAATCTCTCTATGATTCCGGCCGAGAAGAAGTATCTCGTTGTGGATGACAAGTCTGAGGGGGCGGTGGGGGTGTTGGATGAGGCGTTTGTGGCGGAGTATGGCAAGCCTGGTGTCAAGTTTATTATCCGTGGGAGTCCGTGGCAGATTCTGAATGTGTATGGTGATCAGATCTTTGTGAAGGAGGTTGATGATCCGACTGGGGCGATTCCGAGCTGGGTTGGGGAGCAGATTCCGGTTCCTTTCGATGTGGCGCAGGAAGTGGGATGGATTCGGGGATTCGTCGAGGAGCAAATTGGCGAAGGAGCAGAAGTTGAGGAGATTGCTGCAAAGCTAGGCGAGAGGTATCCAGCTGATCGGGACACCGTTAAACGGGCGATCGCTGAAATCGTCGAGCACGTACGAGAGGGCTATCAGGTTCCGAGTGATAGCAGGATAGTCGTTGAGGATTGGGAGGACTTCGTCATCATTCATGCACATTTCGGTTCTTTGACCAACCGTGCCTTGGCTCAGTTGCTTGGACATCTTGTTTCTGACCGGATTGGACAAGCGGTTGTACTTCAGCATGATCCGTATCGTATCTTTGTGAGAACGATGGGCACGATGAAGGCTGAGGGAATATTGGGCCTGTTCGGTGAACTCAAGGGGATGCCTGAGTTTGCGGTTCGTGGTTTGTTGACAAAGGCGGCTGTAAAGACTGGGTTGTTCAAGAGGAGGATAGTTCATGTCGCTAGGAGGTTTGGAGCTCTAAAGAAGTGGGTTGACTTCAGTAAGGTTAGTCTTCAGAAGTTGATGAGGAGTTTTGAGGATACGGCTATATTTGATGAGGCGTTGAAGGAGACCTTCACGAAGGATCTGGATGTTGAACATATGATCAGAGTCTTGGATGATATCAACAGTGGACAGATCAGCGTTTTGAAATTGGAAACTAGTAGGGTGGCTAGCCCCGTCGCTAGGGTTGGCATCGAGAAGACCAGTATGAAGACCGATCTGATCGCGCCCGAGAGGATGAAGGCTATTCTTGTGGAGTCTGCGAAGGCTAGGTTGCTGAACGAGTTTCGCACTTTTGTCTGCACTAGATGTTGGGATTACTTGGAGCCTTTACGGATTAAGGATCTGCCGAGTAGGCCAGAGTGTCCCAGATGTGGATCTAGGGCTCTCGGCGTGCTGAGAAAGGCCGAAGATGCGGTCTATTCCTTGGTTGAGAAGAGGGGAGAAAAGCTGACGAAGGATGAGCGGAAGTTGCGGAAGTGGGCTTTTGAGACCGGGCGGTTGTTGAGGGAGTATGGGAAGGTTGCCGCTGTTGGTTTATGTGGGAGGAAGTTGCGGGCTGATGATGTGAAGGGGATTCTCAAGGAGGAGCGGGAGCTTTCTGACCGGTTTTTTGAGTTGGTGATTGAGGCTGAGAAGAAGGCTTTGAAAGAGAGATTCTGGCAATAGAGTTTCTATCTCAGAGATTTTTTGGGTATGATGAAGGCTTTGGATAAGATGAAAGTTAGGATAAAACATGTTAGAGTAACGCCGGCAGTCAACAAGATTTGGGCATTTGTGTTCCAGAAACCAAAAATTCGATGGAAGAACATCCAAGTCCATTCACCTTGAGGAAAACCTCCATTCCACACTGTAAAATAGATCAGATCTTGCCCAGACGAAAGCACAAAACCCTCTAGAACAAAAACCAATTTCCAGTCATGAGTCCAACGGTACAGGAGCAGGAGCACTAGCTGGTAGCATAATGCGTACAGGACAGTGTATTCGTGATACCACTCATAAGAAAATCTCAAACCATAATTGTATAGTGTTTCGTTAACTAGAAAATCAAGTTTGGTGAAAATCAACACTGCCAAAAGGAACAAGACTAAAGGTATCAGTCTATTAACCTTTCTGCTCGCATTGGTTTTAGACTGTCCATCCAAGCTAGGTCCACTTGTGAAAGAGCCTAGGAGCACTCTATAAGTGAGATTTCAGGTTTCTGGATATTGCCAAAGCTGAAATACCCCGGCTCGTTCTAAATGTCTCATTCTAGATTTTGTTTCGTATGAAAAAGAAAGTGAATCAGTGAAAGCTGCGCATGCGAAAGATTGCTTCCAGTCTCACGATAAGTACATTCCATCTAAATCTCAAATTCATAAATTCATTATAGTATAAGCCCGAATTGGATTCTGACTTGACCAACATCGGAGGAATAACACTGCAGTGAGCAAGTTATCGAAGCTAGTTTTGCTTAAAGGATTTAGAAAACCAACTGCCCTTAGAAGGGATGAGTTAGCTAAGATAAGATCGATTGCCATTCGACGGCGTGTTTGGTTTAGGGTTTTGAACCGGCTTGAGCGGGGACTAATAAATCTAACACTAAAGGTGACGAATAAGGTACGCAGCAAAGTCTTGGCCAAAGCACTTCATCTGATAGTGAGAATGTTGCTGGAGGCTTTGGAAAGCAAGGTTGATTTTTCGGTACGGCGTGTTGGCGTTCCCCTCGCGAAGAAAATAGGCCTAATCGCCCAAAAGTGGGGTAACAATTCCGCTAGAAAATGGTCGTCTAATATAAGCTTTGTTAGGTTTTTGGCGGTAATGCACTTGAATAACCCCGAAGTCTTCGCGATATAACTTGACTTCAAATGGCAAGTAGCAGTGCTGAGCCTAATATATACTGCACTAATCACCCTATTGTTCTTCGTTTACGCATGGTCCGCTTATAATCTACCTATACTGGCTGCGGGCGTTGAATATCTACGGAGACGAAAACACGAATTTAGAGGAACATCCCAGAGAGAGAAGAACTCACCCGTTTATTCAATAATTGTTCCCGTGAAAAATGAGGAGAAGGTTGTAGGGCGATTATTGGATGCTTTGTCAAAGCTGAATTATCCGAGAGACAAGAAGGAAATAATCATTGTTGAGGATGGATCAGCTGACAGAACCGCAGATATTTGCATAGAGCACGCAATGAGACATAACATTAACATGAAAGTTTTGCGAAAACCGCTCTCTAACGGCAAGTCTTCAGCCTTGAATTATGGGATTGAACATGCGACTGGTGAGATTGTAGGATTCTTCGATGCAGACAGCGTTCCTGCTCCTGATACATTACTGAATGTTTCTAAGTATTTTGAGGACCCAGAGGTGGCTGCGGTTCAAGGAAGAACCTTGTCGATTAATTCCGAAGAAAACATGCTGACCAAAATCATTTCTTATGAAGAAACTGTTTGGTGTGAGGTTTACCTAGAGGGCAAGGACGTTTTGGGGCTGTTTGTTCATCTGAAGGGAAGTTGTCAATTCATAAGGCGTGATGTTTTAGAAATGGTGGACTGTTTCGACGAAAGAAGTCTGTCAGAAGATATGGAGATGTCGGTGAAGCTTACAGAGAAGGGCTACAAGATTAGGTATGCTTCTGATGTTCGTTCATGGCAGGAAAACCCTTCTGATCTTCAGCAGCTTCTTAGGCAGCGAACAAGATGGCTTAGGGGAACCATGGAAGTCGCTCTCAAATATGGTAGACTGATGACAAAGCTGAGTAGAAAAACGATTGACACCGAGGCGACACTCTTTGGGCCTTTCACATTAATTGCATCATTGTTGACCTATCTGGCAGCGTTTTATTCGTTCTTTATACCTTTTCCTCTAGATCTTTTATGGCAGAGTATGATGCAGTTTACGGCACTAACTACTACTCTTACTCTATTCATCTGCGGTTTGGCATTGATTTGTGGGTCGAAACCGAGAAAGGTGGGACATCTGTTGTGGCTCCCATCTATCTACTTCTATTGGAGTTTACAGGCGTTCATCGCGTTGTATGCACTAATACTCGTTCTCTTGCGCAGACCAAGAAAGTGGCTAAAAACAGAAAAAAAGGGTACAACCACCGCGACTTTCTAATGGAGACCCAGTTTATACGTCTTAGATCGTTCTTACTTGGTTGCTTTAGTAACGTCGATCCAAGGGCTTTTCCAGTGTTGTCTTTTCTTGTCCCGCTATTGGTACGCGCTTTGCCTGAAGTTCTCATGGGAGAGTACATTGTTGGGTTTGATACTGTTAGTCATTACATCCCGATCGTGCTGAAATGGGCTAATGATGGTGTTGGTTGTTTCGAGTTCATAGCTTGCGCGCCTTTGTACTACGTTTCGCTTCTGCAGTTGGCTTTGGTCGGTGTTCCCATTGTTATTTCGCTCAAGGTTTTGCCTCCTATTTTGCTCGGGTGTACTGGGCTAGCGGTTTTTGGTTACGCGAGAAAGGTTTTGGCTTGGTCACGTGAGAGGTGCTTGGCGGTCTCTTGTTTGGCTACATTATACTTTGTTGCTCTAAGAATTTCCTGGGATATGCACAGGAACGAGTTGGGCTTGATCTTTCTTTTCCTTTTTCTAATTTTGTTGCATGCCGACTGGATAAGTGACGGAAAGAAGCGCTGGCTTCTGCTTTTGGCCACAATGGTTTTAGTGGTTCTTTCACATCAGCTTTCGACCGTGATTATGTTCGCGGTGATTTCTGTGTGGTTTCTAAGAAGACTGGTTGCTCGTGAACTCGGGACGGCAAAAAGATTCGCTTTGTGTTCTCTGCCCGCGGTGTTACTTTTCGGCTTGACGATATATGCCAACTTTGCGGTTTCTCCAGATTTCTCAGTAATTAGTGGCTTTCCTAGCAGAGCCTCTGGGGGTTGGCTTTCCTTGTTTGGTTTTTCGTCTTATTCCGAGATGGTGGTGTCTAGATTGGGTTTTCTTCTTTATTGCTATCTGCCGCTTTTCCCGTTCCTTTTGATGGGAATTAGACGCTTTCGGAACTCTGAGCTCAGGGCGTGGTTTTATTTTTGCCTGTGTGCGGCGTTGTCTTCTGTTTTGATCCCTTACGCCTTTGTTCCTGGGGGTTACAGGTGGGCTTTGTTACTGGTTTTCCCAGTGGCTTTCTTCGTTGTTGAGGGTTTTAGACGATTTGGTTCTGGTTCTTGGAAGATGATTTTTGGTGGGTTTTCGGTTTTTTTAAGTGTTACTTTTGTTTTGCTGCCTGCGTGGGTGGCTTTTCCTTATTTTGAGGCTTTTCCGTATTATGTTCCTTCTTCGATGTTGCAGAATAGTGTGCCGTTGGGTGACTGCAGCGATGTTGTCAATGCTTTGTCGTGGGTTGAGAGTAGTCTGGGGTCTGATGGGGTTTTGCTGGTTCATCAGGCTTTTCACGGGTGGGCACTTACCTTTTTGGATAAGGGTCAGGTCATGTGTTATGGCTATGAGCATCCTGAGGAAGCAGCAGGGGGAATGTTTAGAAACGGTTACAGTCATTTATATCTGATTTGGTGGGTTTCCGGTGAAGGCTGGCATGGCGTTTCGATGTTGCCATCTTCTTTTGCAGAGACTTTTCGTAGCAATAGAATTGCGATCTATAAGTATAATGCTGCAGTTTAAAGAGTCAAAGGGTCACTATTGGCATTCTTAATCAGAGTTAAACACTTCTTAAGGGAGAATCTTGGAGCTTTCTTCGTTTTGAGTTTCCAAGTGTTATTGGTCGTTTACGCTGTTTTGTCGTTTTTCGGGTCTTCCTCTTTGGCCGAGTCTGCTGCTGTGGTAGCGTATTCCTTCCTTTTGGTTGGGGTCGGTTTGCAGCTGGTTTGTCTTGTGAGGAATTAGTATGGTGTGGAAGGTAGTGAGTGATTCTGTTGTTTCCTTCGTTTTGCCAGCGTTTAATGAGGGTGCATTTATTGAGCGTGTTTTGGAGAGGTTGGACTCCACTATTGAGGATCATGGCTTTAGGTATGAGGTTGTTGTAGTTGATGACGGGAGTGTTGATGACACTCGATCGAGGGCCTCGAACTATGCCTCTAGAAATGGTCATGTTAGGGTTGTTGGTTATGGCTCGAATGTTGGGAAGGGCTTTGCTGTCAAGACTGGCTTCTGGAAGGCTGTTGGGGACGCTGTTGTTTTCGTTGATAGTGATCTAGATGTTGATTTCAATCAAGTTGAGGGCTATGTTAAGGCTTTGAGGCATGGGGATATTGTTGTTGGTTCTAAGTGGCATTCTGATTCCGTTGTTGAGATGTCTTTCATCAGGAGGTTGCTAAGTCATGGTTTCAACGTTTTGGTAAAGTCAATGACTGGTGTTAGAGTTAAGGATACCCAGACGGGAATTAAGGCTGTTAGGAGAAAGGCTATCAGTGATGTCTTTAGGCGGGTGAGTGTTAGGCGATATGCCTTTGATGTTGAGTTGCTGGTTTTGGCTCAGCTTTTCGGCCTGAGGGTTGTTGAGTTCCCCGTCAAATTGAAGGTTAAAGAGTTGTTTAGTTTTGGGGAGGCCTGGCGTATGTTCGTTGATTTGCTTAGGATAACTTACAGGCTTAGGATCAAGAAGCGTTATCAGCGTGGAATCTCTTAGGATTTTAGTTTTTAATTGGCGTTGTTGGCTTCATCCTGCGATGGGTGGAGCTGAAATCTTCACTTATGAAAACGTAAGAAGATGGGTTAAGGCTGGGCATGAGGTTACCTTGTTTACTTCCCAGTTTCCGCATTGCAGAAGGGAGGAGGTTGTGGAAGGTGTTAGGATTGTTAGAGCTGGTGGGAAATATTCTATCTATTGGAAAGCCAGGAATTATTACAGGGACCATTTTTCAAAAGACAGCTATGATGTTGTTGTTGACGAGATCAATACTAGACCTTTTCTTACGCCAAAGTTTGTGAAGAATGGAGAGGAAAAAATTGCTTTGATTCACCAGTTGGCTAGGGAATATTGGCTTTATGAAACTCCTTTTCCTTTAAGCTACATTGGCTATTATTACCTTGAGAAGAGGTGGTTGAAGAATTACGTTGACGTTCCTGCAGTTGCTGTCTCTGAGAGCACGAGACACGATTTGATGGAATTGGGGTTTAAGGATGTTTTCGTTGTTCCGGAAGGGTTAAACTTTACGCCCCTGAATCATGTTCCGGAGAAGGAGAACTATCCAGTTATAATGTATGCTGGAAGGCTTAAGAGGGCAAAGAGACCTGACCATGCTGTTAAGGCCTTTGTGATCATTAAGGGAGAGATTCCTAAGGCTGAGCTTTGGGTTGTTGGAGATGGCTACTTCAGGAAGGATTTGGAAAAGATCGCAATTGATGATGTGTGGTTCTTTGGTAGCATCTCCAACAGAGAAAGAAGGGAATTAATGAAACGAGCTTGGATTTTGGTTAATCCTAGTGTGAGAGAGGGTTTTGGACTAAACGTTGTTGAGGCAAACGCTCTGGGAACGCCTTGTGTTGCCTATGATGTCGCGGGATTGAGAGATTCTGTCAAGGATGATGAAACTGGGTTGCTCGCGGAAGCAGGAAGCGTAGAGGATCTTGCTGATAAAATTGTTCGGATTCTACAGGATAATACGTTGAGGGAAAGGATGACCAGGAGGGCCTTGGCTTATTCTATGGGGTTCAGTTGGGATGAATCCGCTGAAGCTTTTTTGAGGGTCATACGGTGTGTAGTCGATGGTTGACAAACCGCAGATTTCGGTGATTATTCCAACCAAAAATTCTGAAGCCACAATCGGAAAATGTTTGAGGTCTATTGAAGATCAGACCTATTTAAACATCGATGCAATTGTTGTTGACGATTTTTCAAGAGATAAAACTAGAAGGATTGCGGAAAAATACGGAGCAAAAACTATTTTGATTAAAGCCAAGAGATCGAAAGCCAGAAACGTTGGCGCTGATAAAGCCAAAGGCGACTTTGTCCTTTTTATTGATTCCGATATGGAACTTGAGCCCGCCGTCGTTGCGGAATGCTTTGAAGAAATTAAACAAGGATATGATGCTGCTATAGTTCCAGAAATTTCTGTTGGTGAGGGTTTTTGGACTAGATGCAAGGCGCTGGAGAAGATTTGTTACGTGGGAGAAAATTTGATTGAAGCTGCAAGATTCTTCAAGAAAGGGGTCTTTAAGAGCGTTGGGGGCTATGACTCCCAGTTGGAGGCAGGCGAAGATTGGGATTTGAACCAGAGAATTAGAAAGGCCGAGTATCGAATTGGAAGAATTGATGCGTTTATTAGACACTATGAAGGGAGACTAAGCCTACGAGAGACTATGTCAAAGAAGTATCATTATGGAAAAACGATAAAGCGCTATCAAGTGAAGCATTCTAAAGAGGCAAAGCAACAATTAACGTTGATTAGAGCTGCTTTTCTGAAAAACTGGAGAGAACTGGCGAAAGATCCATTTCATGCCTTAGGAATGCTTTTCATGAAGGCATGCGAGTTTGGTGCTGGTGGACTAGGCTCTGTGAAAAGTCTGGTGGAAAACCAAGAGAAATTGATATGGAATGAACCATCTTATGAATATTAGTAAGAAAATAAGGGTGCTGGTCATGACGCCAGCACTGAGTGGTGGAAGTTGGATTTCCCTAGAAGAACCTATAAACGAATTGGTCGACGAATTTCAGTTTGTTATTGCAGGTTTAGGTTCGGTCAGACATAAACGTGGAGAATTGCTCTTATTCAATATGCCTTATTTCGATTATGCAAAAGTGGGCCTAATCATTTCTTCAAATCCCCTGTTCATACTGTTATATGAATTTCCTCTCCTGCTCTTGTCGCTTCTGCTTATGATACTTTACAGACCAAAGATAATCATTGGAAATGGCTTTGCTACGATCTTGCCTGTTGCAGGTCTGGCAAAACTCATGGACTGCAAAATTATCTGTTCATTTCGTGGTTGTCTTGAATACTACCTAAGCGATACTGTCAAGAACATAGTTCGGACTCTTAGTAATTTTGCAGATAAAGTAATAGTTAACTCTGATGGTGGCAAAGTGGATGTTCTTTCAACAATAAAAAATCCGCTTAAAATAATTGTGGTCAAACATTGGGCACATGACCTCTTTTTCTCTTTGAAAAAGGGTGATCGATCCGTTATCAGAAAGAGTATGGGGCTGTCGGACAAATTTGTCTTATCCTATGTTGGGAGAATCGATAGGGAGAAATTTATTCCAACTCTCATCAAAGTTATCGAAAGATTGAGTTTCTGTGAAGACTTCAATGATTTTCACTTCATTTTTGTTGGAATAGGTGAACTTGCTGATCAAATAAAGGAACTTGAAAGGAAATATAACAATGTAAAATATGTTGGCTATATTGGAGATAGGATAAGATTACGTAAGTTTTACGCGGTAGCTGATCTTGTTTGGTCATTTGCAGATAGCACTTACATCGCTAGACCCGCTGTGGAGGCATTAGCATGCGGGACTCCAATAATGCTTCCTGATGCATCAGCCGTGCTTAACAAGGCGGCGCAAAATGTGAGAATTGATCACGATTTAATGCCAAAAGGAGTTGGTTGGACAGTGAACAAGGATGATATAAAAGGCATTTCGGGACTTGTCTTGGAAATAAAACGCGGAAAAGGAGTAGACGACACTATGCGAACCAGATGTCGTAGTTATGCAAAAAGTAATCATAGTATGAAAAACTTCGAAATTGTCGCAGAAATCTTAAATCAACTAGCTAGGATCTAGGTTTGCTTACAAGCCAAAAAATTTTCCGGCGCGCGTATGCTTCTGGTTTTCGAAAGATCGTCTAGTTGATTTTAAGGGGAAGATAATGAATTATTATCGAAAGACAAGTATTATCGTATTAATAATAATCTCCTCATTCGGCGCTATATCTTTCACGTGGTTTGGCGGACGGCCTTTCTTAGCTGGGAATGATACAATATTGCATTTGACTCTTGAAACTATAGACGAATACTTTTATGCTTGTCCATTGAATTCCGTCTATGGTGGGGCAGATGTCTCCAAGTTCTCCTTTTTGCTCCCATTAGGCTCTCTTTTGAAGCTGTATAGTTTCTTGGATCTACCATTTTCCCCGTCAATGTTCCAAAAATTACTAATTTATATTCTGTTTACTTTTTCGGGTATCTCAGCATATTTCTTATTTACTACTCTTCGGCCAAAAAGTAGTTTTTCCGCCAGATTGTTCGCATCCTCACTGTATATGTTCAATTTTTATTTCATGTGGCTCTGGGTTAGCGTTTCTTATCTCTCGATCGTATACGTATTTTTTCCGTTAGTACTGGCTCTATACATTAAAGGGATTGAAGGGGAAAAAGGCTTGTCATATATAGTTATTACAGCCCTCGTTTGGACGGTTACAGTAACTCCTGGATACGGTAAACCTTTTGTGGTGACTAATTGGCTCGTCATCCTGTCATTCCTCATATTTTATGTGATAACTATCCGTGATAGGGTAAGAGCTAGGAGAGCCCTTTATCTTACTTTTTGCTTGGCAGGTATTTGGTTTGCTTTGAATATGTTGTGGATTATCCCTTTATTCTCATCTTTTCATGAGGAACTTTGGCGTCATGCCATCCAGGGGGTAAGTTCATGGGCTCTCTTTAGGTGCAATTCCGTAAGCATTGTGGATGGTCTACGCTTTATGGGGTACTACGGGTTAATGGGAATTCATGAGGGAAGTCCCCTTTTTCCATGGTATGGTGTCTACTACTCTCCATTATTTGTTGCTGTTAGCTTTCTCGTGCCTATCCTAGCTTTTTCTTCATTTATTCTAAATAAAAGGGACAAGAGGTTAATCTATTTTGGAATCCTCACGAGCGTCTTTCTGTTTTTCGTGAAGGGACCAAACCCGCCTTTGGGTTTCGTGAATACCTTTTTGTTTTCTCATTTTAATCTAAGCTTCATATTTAGGTCTAGTTATCAAAGATTCATGGGATATGTCGTTTTAGGATCCACGATCTTAATAGCGTCCACGATTGATGAATTATCAAAGTTGCGCGCACGCGCAAGAAAGAGATTGCTAAACAATTTTAAGGGATTGTCGATAGCACTACTTTTCGTATGTCTAATTGGAATTCTTCCACATCCCTTGTGGACAGGTAGTTTGTATGATCAGAGTGGGGTTATTCCAGCCAGAAGAGTTGAAATACCGAATTACTATTATGAAGCTGACAAGTGGTTGGACATCCAAGAGGGTGATTTTAACATTCTTCCTCTTCCATTCCCGACACAACACAAGATCATTTTCTCTTGGGATAGGGGAAAAGACGGTTATCTCGCGAAATACCCCTTTTTGCTCCTCTCTTCAAAACATTTTATAACTAACGATTTTGGCGATCGAACTGGGAGCACTCTCTCACGTCTAATCATTTCTGGTGCCATCAAGAATTCCTCAGTACTTAACATCTTTAATGTGAAGTACATAGTGTTTCACCGCGATACCAATTGGATATACTATGGGGAGACTTCGAATATTCCAAGGCAAATCCAAGCTTCCTTAAATTCTATAAACGGACTCATTTTAGAAAGATCTTTTGAGGAAATAGACATTTACCGGAACACTCGGTGGAGATCCACCAGTGCATTTTCTCTCTCACACCAATTGCTGGGAAATTTAGCCTTGAAGTTGGGTACGAAAGAAAGTTTCATGTATTTCAGAGATGATTTTGAGCATGGATCCTTATCGAAATGGACATATACAGAAGGCGATTGGCAGATTGTTTCGGAGAGCAAAAGTGGAAGCTTTTCTGTAAAAGGCAAGGACAACTCATCCCACGTTGCGCCATTATTGAGTTTGGCAAAATATGAAGATAGAAAAATCGGTGTTAAGAAACTAACAACGGCAGCATGGTTCAAATTTGGTGAAAATACTGTAGCCCACTTTCCTTTTTGGTTGAGGGTAGAAGGGGGAGAGACGTTTTATCCGGTTATAGCCGAAAAAGACGGGCACTTCAGTTTTTGTGATGGGCGAAGAACAGGTAATTTCCCCATAGATAAATGCTATGATCCGAATAAATGGTACAAAATTAAGATTAAATATGATATAGATCAGGGGAGATACTGGGTTTGGATTGATAGCGAACTGATTACGCCTACAGGATTGCCTATATGTCTTTATGAAAGTGGACAAGCGGTCTCTTCTCATGAAAATTTTACGGTAATCCGATCCATTGCTGGGAGAGAAGGAGAAGTAGGTGCAACTATGTGGATCGATGACGTTAGAATCTGGGATCAAGAAAGCGAAGAATTGATTTCTCGTTATACACTGGCCACGGATCAAATTGTGAGCAGCAAAAGTGTAGAATTAGATAAGGTCAATCCGACATTCTACACAATGAATATCCAATCGACACAACCCTTCATTCTGGTTTTCAACGAGGGATACGATCAAGGGTGGATTGCAGACGTGAATGGGGAAGAATACAAACCATTTAATGCATTTGGCTTTGCTAATGGCTATCTGATAAATGAAACAGGAGATCTAAGAATCGGCATCGAATATGAGCCACAAAAATGGTTCTACTACGGCTCAATAATATCCGCCACAACCTTCCTCGCATGCTTCGCGTATCTGACCTACAACTGGACAAGAAACAAAGTCATCTGGAAACGAATAAAAACAACCCTCAAATACCACGGCGCGCATTAGATGTTGCACCCTATCGTGATTGACAGAAGGACAATCTGCAGCCTAGAAGAGTTCATCCAAAAATATACTCCCTGCATATGTGCTTACCTCTAAGCGCTCAAGGTAGAACGATCTCACCAAAATCTTTCTTTCAGCGCCGTTTTCTCGGCTCCTATAACTGACTCGAAAAATCGGTCTGAAAGCTGTTTCTCTTCCTTAAGAATCCATATGTGGTTCATATGGTAGATCGGGGTAGAGGTGTGTGATTCTTCTCTAGTCAGCCCTCTCTGAGCTGATTTATCAAGCTTGCGCCGCGACCCACACACCACTTAACGAACCTAGAGCAAACCTTATCATGCACCCTGTCAGAACGAAACCTCAACCGCTCCTCCCTGCTCTTCAAATCTATCCCGATCAGATCTCTGCAACAACTGGAACCAAACTCCCTCTCAAAATCCTGAATTAACCGCCCGACTAGATCATAGACCCTATACTTCCCCTCAAAATCCTCAGCCCTCTCATGCCTACCCATCAAGCCCAAGGCCAAGACAACCCCGCTCAGAGCCCCGCACTTCCCACCGCTACGACCTATCCCACCTCCAAAACCCGTAGCCACAGAGGGAACAACCTCCTTACAATCTTTACCCAGCTTCCTCATCCTATCACTCAACACCGTTAACACAGCCTCAGCACAATTGAACCCAGCACCAAACAACGCCACAGCCCTATCGCCCTCACTAACGACGCGCCTCTCCAAGCCCTTTCACCATCCAGATCATAACCAAGCTAAAACAGATAAACCTTCTTGCCCTTCTTTCTGCACATCAGTATGTTTGAAGCCTAATTGTCTCATACAATGGACCAGAGTCCATGACTGCGTATACACAGGCAAGCGCTATCTCAATACCTCATCCTCGCGGGGAGGAGCTTTGATCAGCCCCTCCTTCATCAACAAACTCGTGGTGTCTCGGGCATTCCGAATCAGAGCCACAGCCCTATCCCACAACTCCTGCCTGCTAGGTTTAAGTCTCGCAACGCCATCCTCAATTGACTTCAAGGCACATGCGACAGCCTCTCGCGGATAAACCTCCCACTCATCCATCTTGGGCACGATATCAGTCTCATCGATACCTCGCTCCTCAGCAAACTTCGCCAGCTCCTCAGCGGCAGCTATACACATATCATCTGTGACAGTTTTAGCCCGTACATCCAAGACCCCTCTGAAAATCGCGGGAAAACCTAAGGAATTGTTTATCTGATTCTCAAAGTCAGAACGCCCGGTGGCCACAATTTTAGCGCCAGCCTCCCTAGCCTCCCAAGGCCAGATCTCTGGAATCGGATTCGCACAGGCGAAAACAATGGAGTCTGTCGCCATCCTAGCCACATCTTCCTTCTTTATGGTTCCGGGGCCAGGCTTAGACGCGGCCACACACGCGTCAGCGCCTTCAAAAGCCTCAGACATACCTCCAGTCCTACCTTCAGCGTTCGTCTTCAGACAGAAATTCCACTTCCACGGATTTTCCTCCATCTTTGCCTGCAAATCTTTCCGGTTTGCGTGGAGAATTCCCTTGCGATCCACCATTATAATATTTCCAGGCTTCACACCCGCCCTCATCAGAACCAACGCCGTCCTCGTATTCGCCGAGCCGACGCCTACCAAGGTCACCAAAGCTTGACCCATTTTTTTACCAACAATCTTCAGAGCATTTATCAGCCCTGCGAGAATGACCGTCGCCGTGCCTTGCTGATCGTCATGCCAGACTGGGATGTCAAGCTTCTCTCTTGATTTTTCAAGTATGTAGAAGCACTTCGGCTTGCTCAGGTCTTCAAGATTGATCCCTCCGAAAGTGGGCTGAAGCCATCTGCACGCTGTGATGAT